>MDTG01174441.1_pt1 | contig 14855 bp, 10 predicted proteins | sample 811421 | NCBI WGS metagenome assembly MDTG01 (sample SAMN05326645, study PRJNA326480) | marine metagenome | isolation source: seawater | place: Pacific Ocean: South East | collected 2011
AAACATTTTTTACAATTGGCATTTTAATGCTTTTTTGATATTTTTAACAAGCATGGAAATTGTTATTTATTCACCAAATCTGTATTTGCATATTCAAGATGCAGTGATATTTATTCAGCTTTGTGTTGATGGGATTTTACAATTAGCTACACAAATAAAAATCTAATTTGTGTTATTTATATTATTTATAATATTAGGAGCTATTTGGGGCAGTTTTGCTAATGTTTGCATATATAGGCTTCCAAATAATTTAGGTGTAGTTGTAAAATCATCTTTTTGCCCGAACTGTAAGAATAGTATCAAATGGTTTGACAATATTCCCTTATTTTCTTTTTTTTTGCTTCAAGGTAAATGTAGAAACTGTAAAAAAACAATAGATCGGCAATATATAATTGTTGAACTACTAACTGCCTTTAGTTTTGCTACAATTTATTATTTTTTTGGTATTTCAATTACAACTTTACTTCTAATAACATTATCTGTGTTTTTTATTATAATTTTTTTTATAGATTTAAAACATTTTATTATTCCAGATTCATTAACTTTTTCTTTAATGGTAATAGGATTTATAAAATCCTTTGATCCAAACTTAAATCAAGCTATTTTTCCAAACTATATAAATTCATTAATTGGTGGAGTGACTGGTTATTTAATAATCTGGTTAATTATTTATTTATATAAATTGATTAGAAAAAAAGAAGGAATGGGTTTGGGAGATGCAAAATTAATGGCTGCAATAGGATTTTGGTTTGGATGGGCAAGCTTACCTTTCGTAATATTTTTTTCATCTTTGGTTGCATTAATCTTTGCAATACCTTCCCTATTAAAAAAATCGCTAGCAATGTCTTCGGAAATTCCCTTTGGCCCTTATATTATTGCTGCATGTATTTTTTATTTATCTTTTTCTAATGAGATAAAAAATATTTTATACTAGCTTATTAAAAATTTTCTCTCCAACTACGTCTGTAAGTATTTACTTCTCCAGCACCAGATAGCACCTGTACCAGTGTGTCTTGTTGTCTTTCTGCTTTTGTTGCTATGTTACCAAATAATGTATCACTAAATACAACTAGTTCAGACAATATACCTTCTCTAACAAAGAAACACGAATCATCATCTGGCATTTCACCTTCTTCTGAACTAAGATGATGTGAATTATTAGTTCCACACTCATCGTCCGTTGAACAAATATATGCTCTTCCTAGGTTACATTTATTAGTAGATTGTGTCGGCATATAGATCGGATAATAAACATTTCCTTTATAAACTTTCGGAGTTGCTGAAGCTTTTTTGTGTGTGTCTGTTATATTTCCTGCCTCATCTCTATTAAGATAAACCATCCATCCTGCATCACTATCGGTTGGACAATTTACTCCTTCAGGGGTAGCATCTACACAGCCACCCAACCCCTCTACTGTTGGTGCAGCATTTGCATGAACATAAGAATTTGTTAGCCAGTCATCATAGTCAGCCTCGCCTCTTAACTCCGGTACCGTAGTGCCTTCTGTTTTAAATACTGTGTAATCATCTGTAATACCGTATAAAATATTATCATTTGTAAAGTCAGAAGTATCATTAATTCTTTCATAATGCCCTGTAGAACCAAAAAGCCAAAACTTTCTTGTGTCTCTTCCTATCGCTGCATCCATTGAATGATAGCTTAGTCTGGCATTGTTTAATGTTGCTCCTAAAGTAATTAAAGTATTCTGTTGAAACATTTTAGTACTTGCTGATTCTCTGTCATTCATAGCATTAGTAGAATTTGTTAAATTTATTTTTGTAATTTTACCTTCTAGATCGTTTACATAAACCATAGCTCCACGCCAATCTACACCACTGATATTATCTGGTGTTATAACTACTGGTGAACTAGGAATTGCATTTCGAATGTCGCTACCATTTGTATAAGTAACATTTCTTATAGTATCAACAATTGAAACCGGACCCTCGTTAACTTCAGAACCATATATGCTTCCTGGAAACATTGTATCTTCCATATCTACTATAAATAAGTTAGATCCAAGATTACCAACTGCACTACCCATTCCTCCTCCCATAATAAATACATATCTATCATTATTAGCGGAGGCCCCTAGATTTTCATAATCTGGAATTCTAACAACTCTTGGTGTCGACCAGGTTTCTCCTAGTCTGCTATAATTATATTTAAAATCATCATCTCTAACGCCTGTTATGGCTGGATTAATAGTTAATCGAATTTCTGTGGTTTCTTCTCCTTCTTCAATACCGTCAGATCTTGCAAGGTTTATATATATTCTTGATCGGGGAGGATCTGCTACAGGTACAGCTGGAAAAGTTACTGTAAGTATTCCATCATCTTCACTAACAGCAACTGGTGTTCTAGCTACATTGTCGCCTTCATAATATCTTATATCATCTACAGTAAGAGTTACATCTTCAGGTGTATCTAATTCAAAAGAAAGTGTGTTTCCTCTATAACATGCATTAGTTCCATTGCCAGCAAAATCACCCCCGCTTTCAGCATTAGTTTGACATTCATCTATAGCATCTTGGGCGGGTGTTTCATCATCGGTTCTGTCGGCATCGTCATCTTCGGCTTCAACTTGATTAAAGTTTGCCGTTTGCGCTTCTCTTGATTGGTCCCATGATAATGACTCTGGAAGATACGGCTTCTCGGTTATTGCTCCAGTATGATCTGCAATTAAAACTTTATGATTAATTGAATCATTATAAACAGAGAACATGTGAAGCGGTCCTCCAAAACCAGGTCTTGCATCAGGATATGTTACATCTAAAACAGAAAATCCTGCACCACCTCTACCATAAGGTGCAATTAAAATTGTTCGCCAACTTGGTCCGTTATCCCAATTAATTTCTTCACCAACCTGCCTTAAACCTGTTATATACATATCGTGAACCGCAGGTGAACCATCAACACCAAATATTGCATTAGAGCCCCCTCTTCTTATTGCATTTCCTTCATCATCAGTGCCTCGAAATCTTCCATCTAATCCAGTGTTTACTATTGTCGGTAATTTTCCAGCTACAAATGGCGGCACAAAAGCCCATTGCTCTGTTCCATCGCTAGCATTTATTGCATGTAACATTCCATCGTTTGCTCCTGCATAAATAATTTTTCTTCTTGTTGAATTTGATGATACAAATGAAGAGTAGTTATTAGTTGCCCTAAAGTATGCTTCTTCATTACCTTTTATAAAACCATAATTTGCATTAGGTGGTCCAATCTCAACTATTTGTGAATGATAGATATCTCCAAGTACGTGATCACGTTGGTTGGTTATGTTACAATCTCCATTGTAATCAAAATAGTCACCTCCCCGAAGAAAATTTATTAAACCATCAATGTCGTCGTCAGTCCCATTTTCAGCCCAATCGTGTCCCAATCTACCGCAATGGGAAGTTTCATTATGATAATCTCCTACTGTATTTCCTAGTCGATCAAAAAGTTGGGATATTAATAAATTGTTACCGGTAGTCCAATTGTTCCAATTATTTGCATAACCAGCTGCTGGCATGGCTGTCCAAATAAATCTTCCGCCAGGTTGAGCCTTTATAGCTTCGGCTGCATCCCAGTTATCAGGACAGTCAGGAGGCATTTCATGACATACATCACCACTACCTGATATTTTTTTTTTCATAATGGTGCCTTTCCACTCTCCATGCTGTTCATAGTTAAACTGAGCTTGATATAAAGAACCACCTTCTTGTACAGTCGCGGTAATTGATGGAGCCGTGAAAGATAATCTATCAGCAATAATTTGATGAATTTTACCTTGTAATTCTCTTAGTAGATCTTGTGGGGTATCTGCTACTATCGTATCCATACAGTCTGGGTGTTCTCCTGTTGCATCGTCGCAAGAACCAGCTATAGCCATACGATCAAATCGAGCCATATGTCTAGTTAATCCTCCTCCATAAGCAACTATCATTGTTTTTACACCGTGATCAGTTCTTAAAGTTTGTATCAGTGGCCGTGAAATTGCTTCGTGCGTGAAAGCACCATCGGATATAACTATTACATAATTTTGCTGACAAGGTGATTCTGTATCTATAATTTGATTATTACTTGCATCTAAAGTATCGGTAAAATATCCCCATGCCATTCTTGCAAAAGCATTTGAGTCTGTTCCCCATGCCATTCTTGTTCTGTCAAGAGCATCTGGAATATCTGCAGCACCGTTGGGACCAATTCCAACCATTATACAGCTATCTTTGTTACAAAGTACTGAACGTCCATCTGGATGTTCTCCATCACCTCCATTTGCAAATGCATTCCATCCATCCCAATATAGACAGTTTTCATTAGAATTATGAATCCATCTTCTTCCTTGTCTTCTTGGGGTTGGTGGACTATGGTGACATGTGTTTTGTCCTGTATTTGCCCACCTCCATCTGTCGCCTCTACCTGCATTCCAGTGTCCATAACCATAATTTGCGCCAGTTGTTAAAGAACTGTCAGCCATAATAGCTTTTATAGCATCTTTTGCTCCAATGAACCTGGTTGTTGGACTCCCTCCTATTGAATCAATCCAAGTTATATTTGCATTATTGTTGAATTGTAAAATTTTTGGATTTCTAACTCCTACAAAAACATGATCTGAAGTAACATGAAGCCCATAAGGATCGATGCTGTTAACATCATTATCCGAAGTAGTATCTCCTCTGCCCCAAGATCCTTTTGTTGCATTTAAAGTAACTGTAGTATCATTTACAATAGTTGCTTTAAAAATATTGTCTCTTGCATAACTAGTAAGCCACATAACATCGGGATCATCTGGATCAATTTCAATGTCTACTGAAGGCAATATCTCTGTTCCACCAATTGCTGCATTTATATTATTTTGATAATGACGATCTCTATTAGGGTCAGTTGGACAATAAGTTTGTCCATCACTTACAATGCTGTAAGCTTCAACATTGCCAGTATTGGGACTCACCATATATAAAAAATTTCCATCGTCCATTGCTATGGACCATATATTTGTTACAAAAGCATCCATATCTCCACCCCGAGTAGTGTCAAAAGGACATAATCTTTCATCACCTGTGGTTAAATTTCTAGAATAAATACCTGGCCTCCAACCTCCGTCCCAAATTCTTCCTGCAACAAGTAAATGATCTTCATTTGCAATAGTTCTAATTGTTAAAGCTCTGGCTCTGAGCGCTCCCATCTCCCCATTGTCAATAACGTCTACGCACCTGCCATTGTTATTAATTGCAACAACTTTACCTCCATCAGAAGTCATTTCTGCTATAAAAATTGTATCTTCGCCTACTCTATTTTGAACATTTGTGGAAATAGCTAAACTGTTTGCGTCTCTTATAGAAGAATCTTGGTTTCCACAGTTACCATCTCGATTTCTTCCTCTAAATCGTCCAAATGTTCCATTTCTACTTTCATCGGAAGCATTGATTTTCATAAGTCCACGTCTTCTTTCTTGAGAAATTATGATGTCATTATTTGAATCTGTAACTACGTCCCAGGGTCTTCTAATAGCTACACCTGTGCTAATTGGTCTTTGCATACTTAAAGAGCTATCTAAAAGAATTAATATGTTAGCTGGAACATCTCCTTCTCCAGAACCGGGAGGGATTGGTTTTGAATAAACGTTATCATTAATAATAACTATAAAAAGTAATAAATTACTTAATATTATTTTTAATAAATTATTATAAAATTTAATTTTCACTTTTAGGCTCCTCAAATCCATCATCATCGGGTTCAACAAATAAATCTACGTATTCTGGTTTTGTAACTAACAATATTTCTTCTAAAATTCCGTATTGATCATATTTGGCATAATAAATTTCTTTTTCTCCAATATTCCAAGTTTTATAACCAGTCCAATTTTTTGTTTCACTGCCTTTTATAGCTCCATAGTTTGCTAAAACATAATTGTAAAGGTGTTGTTCATTTAATGGAGTTTCAAAATCAGCAATTTCTGTTTCAAAAGTAAATCCTACAATCACATTGTTTGAAATGGCAATTTGAATAATTACATCTTCTAAATTTTCTCCAATGCAAGCGTCTTCTGCAAAAACCTGAATGTTGCCATCAGTTTCATCATTTGGCAATCCTCCATACAATGTCTTGGCTTTACTTATATCATCTCCGATTTGTAAGTTCCCAAAGCTGCACTCTGCATAAGAAAAACTAGAATTAAAAAAAATAATAAATTTTAATAGAAACAAATATTTAAAAATGTTTACTGCTTTTTTCATATAAAAATTATATTGATATAAATTGCAATGTAAATTTTTATTATATTTTTTTTTTCTTATAATCATATTAATTTGGCATAACTAATACTGATTCCAATGGAATAATAATTTCTGGCGCTGTTCTAGCGCTATTCAAGAACATGCCGCAAGCATAAACCTTGTACGCCGTTCCTAGATTTTCAGTATCGGTTGATGTTTTTTTAAGACTTGAACCAGCTCCTCTGTATGGTGCTGAACCAATATTCATTACAAAATATTCGTAAATAAATCTTTGCATATAATTCTGTTCGTTATCAATCTGATCATCTGATTGAGCTTCTCCTATTCTACCCTCATCTACATCAGCAGTATCGGGATCATCTTCTCGATCGGTTTCTAATTGTTCAAAAATAGGCTCTAACAATGTCCCAAAATTGTTATTTCTTACTTGTATTGCTACTTTAGTTTCCTCATCGATATCCAATGTTTCTGGATTATCTTCAATAAAAATAATATTTTTAAAACTATTGTAGCAGGGTGTTTTAATAATTTCTAATTCGTTAGTTGGCATAGATCTATCTTGTTTGTTTCTAAAATGAGAATTATCAACTGTATTGTTAGCAACAAATTCATTATGTGCTTCCCTTTCTTCATCTGTCATACCTGCCTGGACAGCATCTAATTCTGCTAAATCTACCCATGGACCCAAATATTCATTTATAATTGCTTTTTCAGCTTCAATTAATCCTGTTTCACCAACGTAAAAAGCTTGTTGATATTGATCGCTGCTATTATTGCTACCGTGATCTCCAGATGTAATTACAATTAAACTACCACCCAATAATGACATAACTAACAAAAGAACTAGTGAAAGAACTAAAGCAAATCCATTTTTTTTTTGTTTTTTCATAATTTAATTAAAATTCTTCTCCAATATTTCTAGTGTAGATAGTTACAACCACTGAATCTCTATAATATCTATCAGTAAATTCACCTGATCTATTTCCAATTCCTTTAACTAATCTAGGTCTATCAAGAGCCGCTAGTGATCTAAAAAAATTATTTTTTGATCTAAATGTTAGTCTAAGATCTACAGTTTTAATATTAAATAACTCTTCACTGGCAGTTGGTGTTTCGGTATCTGGTCTTGGTGGAGGTGAAATTCTTCTTCCATCTTCGCTATTAGCAATAAATTCCATATCTACAATATGGCTTCTTACTTCTTCTCTAACATAACACTCTGGACAAAATAATGGATCAGTAGTCCATCTTGACTGATTAGGATCGCCAAAGTCTTGTCTCCAGCTTTCTTTAGTTTTATAAATTGAATAATATTGATCTTCTTCTCTTAATTCTTCAACGTCCTCATTTAAGTCTGCAAAATAAGTGATACGATATCTTTTGTATTGTTGAGCATCATGTTGGATGAAATCTCCATATACAATATGAATTCTATCACAGCAAGTTGGACTATTAGGCAAATCTTCTGGTGCCTCGCCATCATCCCAGTCTAAAGGGTCATATCCTTTTTTATTTTTTATTATAATTATAGGAGCATGAGTATCTTCAATATCATTTGCTCCCGACCAATAATCAAGGTTATCTCTAGTTGATATTCCTAAATTATTCTGCCCATAATAATACTTAAATCCTGCCAATCTTATATCTCTCATCATCATAGTAATAATATCTCTACCAGCTCTGCTAATTTTAGCTTTATCAGTAACTTTAGAATAAGAACTATTTACTACATTATAACTTGTATACATTGCTGCCATCATGATTGTTGAAATAACAACGCCAATCATTATTTCAATTAAAGTTAATCCGCTAATATTTTTTTTGTCTTTATTAATCATTAGTCTTTTAATTTGTAATCATTTTGAAAATAAAGATATTTTCTTTTATTTCCGTCATTCATATTTATTTGAACTCTAGTAATAAACATTGCATCATCAAAAACATTATCACTTGTAAGAGGACAAGTTGTCCATTTACACATTTTGAATACTTTTATTCTTTTAGTATCTCTGGCACTTTTACATTTAAGTATCCTGTCATTGCCAATCATTAGTGCCCATTTGTTTTTTTTATTTGTAGGGGCATCTACAGCGCTATCGGCATAAACATCTTGAATATTATCTGCTCTATTTAATAAAGTTCTATCAGCGCACCTGCTTATTTCCCATGGATTTTCCATAAGATGTTCTGAAAATTTTTTATATGTTATGTTATTGTCATTTCTATCTGTAGCTATTCCTAAATTCCAAATTATATTGTCGCTTTTTGGATCTACATTGTGTAAGGTGTCTTTATTTCCAATCATGTCTTCAGCAATCATGCTAACAATATAATTTGCTTTTGTTCTTTCTCCCGAAACATCAATTGAATTAACTGCATAATTAACCATCTGAAATATAGCAACAAAGCCTATACCAACAATTGCAGTTGAAACTATTGCTTCTAAAATTGATAAGCCCAGTTGTTTTTTTTTATTTACTGTAAAGCCCATCTATCTCCTATCCATTTTTGTATTGCAATACCGCCAAATCTTGTCCATGAAATTTCATATAAATTTTCATGCTCCGCATTGGGGGCTCCATCATCATCTATTCCACACTGATTTCTTTCTAGGCTTTGATTACAAATGTATAATGCATTAGTAGCCGCTAGTGGTCCGTTACCTGCATACCAGGTACCATCAGCAGAAAAACAAATTGCGCCAGTAACACCTGAAAAACTTAAAGCAATATTATCATATTCTTTAATATTAACCTGTACTAGGTCATTTTCTGAATCATCATCAACATTAACGCTTCCATCGTGATCCCAATAGGCGCCCGGAGGGTCTGATGTATCATCGGGATCAATAGTAAAACCATCGTCTATATCCATTCTACACCTAAGATCTGCTTGACCATACCAAGAGCTTTCGCCATCACGTATTTTTGATAACAATTTATCATTTTTCATACCTCTAGATATAGCAGATACTGACCCAGCCGCTTCTGAAAATTGTACTTGCGCAAATCCGTAAGAACCTCTTTGAACTTGAGAACTTGTGTTTTCAAGTAAATTTTTTATTTCAATAGCTGCGGCTCTTATTATTCTTTCTTTTCTCCAAGAACTAAAATTTGGATAAGCTACAGCTGAAATAATTGATATAATTGATAGTACAACCAATAATTCAAGTATATTAAATCCCTTAATGTTCTTTTCCTGATGATGCATCAATTTTACCTGCCTTTACAAGATCTTCTAAAGATTTCTGCATTGTAATCATACCTTCTCTTACTGCGGTCTGCATGATGCTTGGAATTTGATGAATTTTAGATTCTCTTATTAAATTTTGAATTGGAGCAGTACATTTCATTACTTCAAAAGCACCAACACGACCTTGTCCATCTTTTGTTTTTAGAAGTCTTTGCGTAACAACCATTTTTAATGAAGTAGAAATTTGTGCACGAATCTGAGCTTGTTGTTCAGGTGGAAATACATCTATTATCCTGTTTATAGTGCTTGGTGCACCACTTGTGTGTAATGTACCAAAAACCAAATGTCCTGTCTCAGCAGCAGTTAAAGCAAGTGATACTGTTTCTAAATCTCTCATCTCTCCAACCAATATAACATCTGGATCTTCTCTTAATGCAGCTTTTAAAGCAGTTGCAAAAGTTTGGGTTTGTTTTCCAACTTCTCTATGAGAAACAATACTTTTAATATCTTTATGAATAAATTCTACTGGATCTTCAACTGTTATAATGTTTGATGTTCTTGTTTTATTTATCTCATTAACGATTGCTGCAAGTGTGGTTGATTTTCCTGATCCTGTCGGTCCAGTCACTAATACTAATCCTTTATGCATATCAATGATGTCGTAGAGAACTTGTGGCAAATCAAATTGTGCCATTTCTGGCATTACTGTCTCCACTCTTCTAAGCACTGCTGCAGGACCAGTAATTGTTTTATAAAAGTTTGCTCTAAATCTTAATCCACTCAATGTTACAGACGAATCTAGTTCGTGAGTTTCCTGAAATCTTTTAGTTTCAATCTCATTACAGTTGCTGGTCATAAGATCCATTAGATCTTGTGCTTTGACCATTACATCTTTTACTTTAACTATTTCGCCGGTTTGTCTGTAAGCTAATGGCCATCCGCTACGGATATGAAAATCGGAAATTTTTTTGTTATTTTTTGCTAACTCTTCTAATTTTTCAAACATGCTATTTTTTATACAATACTGATTAAATTATAAAGTGCTAAAATTATCAAAAAAATAGAATATTCCTGTTTATTTAGTGGTTTTTCTTAGTTGAGTAAGTTTCAACCCAAAATAGGTGATATAATAAGGGCTTTTTAACATTTGTTATCTTTTATATATTCCAAAAATTAATTTATAAAAAAACGCTATATGTTGTTGTTTAGATTTGTCATTATAATTCTATTTTCAATTAATATCTGTAATGTGGCTATTTCTGACACTGTAACGGTTAGTGAAGATAAGACCCAGTCAAGTGACACTTCTGTTCAACAAAATATTGATACGGATGATGTTACATTAACCGTATCAGGTAATGCACAAGTTGATGATGATGCTAAAGCGGTATTAGTTGATGCTGGTGTCGACGGAGCTTCAGTCATAGTTGAATCAGGTTCCACTATTACTACCACAAGCGGCGACAATGGAATATTATCATTAAATACTACTAATTTAAGTGTTTCAAACTCTGGAACGATAAGCACTAATGCGTATAAAGCTATTGATGTTTATAGATCATCCGATGCTAGTATAACAAATGAATCTGGTGCAACTATTTCTGCTGTAGGAAATACTTTGAGAATTGGAGGAAGTTCAGCAGATAATTCAACGGGAATAACAATTACAAATTCTGGAAAAATTTTTTCTACATCAGCTGGAGTTAAAAGTTCAGTTATTTTTGGTAATACAAATAACTCTGGAACAACAATAACAAACAACGCTGGTGCTGAAATTTACAGTGGAGGAGATATCTCAACAATAAAAGTAGGTAGTACAGCAACAATAACAAACCGAGGTTCAATTAAAAATAATACAAGCCCGAGCGATGTTGCTATTGATCTCTTAGGAAACAATAACACTGTTAAATTAGAGGAAGGAAGTATATTGGTTGGTAAAATTTCTTCTGCTAGTGGCAAAACAGGAAACACTTTAAAGTTAAATTTGGGCGTAGGACAAGGATATTTTTATGAGACATCTGGAGATTTAACTTTACAAGATCTTGATGGTAATCAGGTAGTGAAAGGATCAGCTGGATCTGTAGGTCAGGGTGGTAGTGAAACTTTAGATGAATTATTAAGTTATAAGTCAATGAACTTAAGACAATTTTTTAATAATTATAATAAACAAAACATTGAAAATGATTGGGGCACTGCATATGCATCTAATTTAAAAAGAGACGGTCACGCAAGTAATTTGGCTATTGAATATGATTTAATAAATATAGGTGTAAATCTTATAAGTCAGATGAAAAAAGCTAGCTTTGTTATTACTTTCGAGGGTGGATCACAAGATTTTGTAAAAGATCATAAAATAAAATATAAAAATATTACTTCTGGAATTTACCTGCCTCAAAAAAATAATTCATATTTTAATTTAGATGCATTTATATTAGGTGGAATTACATTAAAACAAAGCGAAAGAACAATTTTAACAAACACAACAACTTCAGGTAAATTAGACATAGATGGTGATTATGAAACTTATGAAATCCATACTGGAATTAGAAAAAATAATTTATCTATAATTCCTGATTTAGGATTGGCAGCCAGTTATTCATTTACACCAAATTATGAAGAAGCTAAATATTTTTCATGGAACGATAGACATATTGGAAATATTTCTATCTTTTTTTCAGATGATTATAATTTAATTAATAACAATAGCAGTAATTTGTTCCTAGGTTGGACTTTAGACTTTAGAAATTTGATAGGTGAAAAAAAACAAGCTTACTTATTAAATGGAACTAAAGCTACATATAATCAAGATAATGATTTAACTAAAGAAGTATCTTTGTTAGCTAATATTGGATACAAAAAAAAGTTTTCAAATAATAGTGATTTTTCCATTTCATTGGATGCAAAAGATACAAACCAACTTGTAAAAAGTATAGGTGCAAATATTTCATTAAGTAGTAGATTTTAATTTGTTATAACTGCTAAAATTGATTTGAAACCACCAACTTAATGCCGTATTCAGGTGTATCATTTTCTAAAGAATAGTCTGAACTAAAATTAAAATCATAGCCATTTATACTTTTAAAATAATTAATATTAGTTTTATTATTTATAAGTGGGTCAAAAATTAATGCAAACTCGTAATCATTCTCATTTAAACGTCCAAGTTTAATTAAAAAACTGTCTGTATGTGAATACCTGGCATCATCAATGTGTTGTATTCTTTCATAATTCATGGAAACTGTAAGTCCATTAGAATTAACATGTTCTAAACCAATATTTCCTTTAATATTTGCAAATGAATATTTTTTAATTGTTGAGATATTTCTGGCTGTACTACCGTGATTAGAATATTCAAAATCAATATCTGGAGTTATATCCCAAATAAGTTCTAAGGATCCATGTGGATTTGAAATGCCATTAAAAAATTTAATATCACCCAAATTAAATAAAAAGCCACCTGCAACTTCACCGGTTCTAAAAGTTTTATCATAATAGAGAGTATCTGTTGCTGGTTTTAGAGAACTAATAATATCTGTAAAATCAGTTAAATGAGTTATTCCATAAGTAAATCTTCCTATAGGTGTAAGATTTAAATTTCCATAAGTTTTTTTAGTTCTTAGATTGGCAGCGACAAAAGCTTGCTGTCCATTCCTATTACCAGTTGTATGTCCAAGATATTTTTGATCAAATTTAAGTGCGCTCAAACCGAATAATAAATTAACATATTTATTTTCATCTTGAGGAATAATTCCATAAATATTTAAGGTTAAAGATTTCATATCAGTGTTTTGTGCAGATTGGCGAATATTTGCACCATTTTCAGCAAATCTTAAAGCTAAACCAGCGAATTTATTTTTTCCATATTTTTTATCAGCTCCAAAAGTTAATCCCCTTGTCTTTATATGTTTTGGTTTTTCTACAGATGTTGCTTCGTAATTACCTATGGAAATTTCACCATGACTCCAATATGACCAATCAGATTTTTTCTTATTTTTTGTTTGACTGTTTTTAAGAGATATTTGTCGTTTATATTTTGACTCTTGAAATTTGTTTCCTAAAGATGCTACTACTGGTTCCAATAGAGGATTTTGGGAAATAATTTTAACATTAAAGTTATTTAAGTTTTCGTTTTTTCTATTTCTTTTAATCCATTCAAATCTTTTAAATATTGTTGATATGTTATGATTTATATTTTGTTTTGCTAATTGGACTTGACTCCCTATGTTTGAAACTGGATCAGAAGTACATTCATAAATACCATAAGGACATTCTAAAGAATATACATTGGTTCTATCTACCCCTGTACCACTCTCTATCTCAGTAATATAAACTTTCATACCACCATCACCAAATGTAAATCCTGTGGGTATACCAGTTGCTCCGTTTTCGAAAGTTGCTGACCATTTACCCCTTAAACTTGCCGTGGACATATCGTAGGCTTTGCTAAGTCTAAATTGATAGATTGCTGACAAATCTCTATTATCAGTACCTCCATATATTAAAATGTATGCAGCACTTCCAGTATCATTAAAATGCATGTCTTGGGCATTTTGAGTACCAGTTATAGTATTTAATTCTGTACTACTTAGATCAAGTGTATGACTTAAAGTTAAAGATGATATGTCAAATGGTGATGATGTTTCATAAGTTCTTACTTTTGTAGCATCTCCAGTATGCTCTAGCCAAAACATTTTTGTTCCTTCACGGTTAAAAGTAAGACTTCCATAATTTGGGTCTAAATCTTGATAAACATCAAATGATGCTGTCGATAAATCAAAAGGTTTACTTAAAGAAAACTGCATTAAAAACGAGACACCATTAACTATAAATATTTTGTCTCCGCTTGCACTAAACTCCATGTCATATAATTTTCCCCAAACTGAAGTGAGAGTACCATTAGCAAGTGGACCTGATCCATCTCCCCGAGCCAGTGTACCTAAATCAAATCTATCTTGTGAACAATCTTCTTTAAGAGATTCGATATCAAAAGGTGTCTCTAATTTATAGACAGTAATATCATATCCGTTAGGGTCTTTCATAGATTCATTGGCTATAAAATAAGTTAAACCATCATTACTAAATGCAACATCATTTGGTTCTTGCGCTCCATCACTCTCTATATAAGCCCCATCGCTTGTATAACAAGCTAAACCTAAAACATCCGGATTATTTGGTAGATATTGATATAACCAAGTTACAGATAGTGTAGCGGCTAAGGCTAAAGATGAGAAAAATATACTAAATAAACAAAAAAAAGCTTTTTGTTTAAATTTTTTTTTATAAAAGTATTTTTGAAAGTTTTTTATTTGCATAAAATTTTAAAATACAATTACTTTTATAATTTAGAAAAATCAAGTATGGTGGGCCCGCCTGGACTCGAACCAGGGACCAATACATTATGAGTGTACTGCTCTAACCAACTGAGCTACAGGCCCTTA
>MDTG01166585.1_pt1 | contig 14854 bp, 17 predicted proteins | sample 811421 | NCBI WGS metagenome assembly MDTG01 (sample SAMN05326645, study PRJNA326480) | marine metagenome | isolation source: seawater | place: Pacific Ocean: South East | collected 2011
CAAGATTTTCCTCATCATATTGGTAATAAAGATATAACATTTAAATATAACTAAAAGTTCTAATTAATTATTTTTTTTTTTGTGATATTTATGATAAAATGGTAATGTTTTTAAACGTTTTTCTCTAATTTCCTCATAATTTACATCTTTCTTTTTACAAAAACAATTAAATATATTATATATCATAATTAGTAATATATAATAAATAAAAACTTATAAATATTTTAAGTGAATATTATCAAAATCATCACCACTTAAATTTCTTGTCATCAATAACTTATCTGCAATTCCATGAAATTCTTCTGGATTTGATTTAATCAGATTTAATGAAATCTTATACGCATTATTTATTAAATCAGCAACCATCTTGTCAGTTCTTTCCTTTGAATATTCACTTGTTTTATCTCCTCCTAACCCTAATTCTTTACCCAAAAATGGCTGTGTCATATCTGACTTTCCAGATAATGAAATATCATCCGATAAACCAAATATACTAACATACTTTCTAGCAATACTGTTAGCTTGTTTCAAATCATTTGAAGCACCAGTTGTAATTTCTAAATCTTTAATATCTTGAAATACTACATCAGTATTTTTTTTATTATTATTTCCATATAAAACTACTTCTGCAGCTCTGCCACCTAATGCAATCACAAGATTTGCTAACATAAATTTCTTTGTTGGATAATTTATGTATCTTTCTTTTGGTGTAAAAAGTGTATATCCTCCAGCCCCTCCTTGATTAGCATTAATTGTTACTTTTCTTAAATCAAAAAATTCTTCAAAATATTTTACCATTAAAGCATGACCTATCTCATGATAGGATACTAGTTTTAAAATTTCTTTATCTCTTACTTCTTTATTTGATGGTAAACCAATTGTAATTTTTTCATATGCATCCAAAAAAGTCTTCCTATCAATACTAGTCATATTATTTCTAACTGATAAAATCGCTGCTTCATTTGCTAAATTACAAATATCTGCACCAGAAAATCCTGTTGTTAAAACAGCTAATTCATTCAAATCTGCTTCACCTTCTACTTTCTTATCTTTCAAATGAACCTTAAAAATTTCTTTTCTTCCTTCTAAATCTGGTAATGGAACTGTAATTTTTCTATCAAATCTACCAGGTCTAAGTAATGCAGAATCTAAAATATCAGCTCTATTTGTTGCTGCTAAAACTATAATTCCAGAACTTTTAGTAAAACCATCCATATTTGTTAAAATTTGATTTAGTGTTTGTTCTCTTTCGTCATTACCTGAATTAATTCCTGCACCTCTTTGTCTACCAACAGCGTCTATTTCATCAATAAATACAACACAAGGGCTTTTCTTCTCTGCCTCACTAAATAATTTTCTAACTCTTTGAGCACCTAAACCAACATACATTTCTATAAATTCTGACCCACTAGCGGATAAGAATGATACTCCAGCCTCACCTGCTACTGCTCTTGCTAATAATGTTTTACCAGTTCCTGGTTCACCTTCTAATAATACACCACTTGGAATTTTAGCTCCTGCATCTTCATATTTCTTAGGATTTTTTAAAAAATCAACTATTTCAACTAATTCAAATTTAGCTTCTTCACAACCTGCTACATCATTAAAATTAACATTTACTTTAGTTGTATCTACTTCATTACCCTTTGATAATTGAAATGGATTACTTTGTCCAGGCATAGAAGATTGTCCTGGTAATCCTCCACCACCTCTTATTGCATTAAATATATTTATAATTACAAGTCCAGCTAAATAAAATCCTACAAATTGTACAAATACTGGTACATGAAATGGTTCTTGTACTTTAAATATATCATAATTTGTATGATGCATATTTAAATTATGTAATAAATCATCCATCATTGATGGTATACTTCTTATATAATGTATATTAGATGGTTCAATTACATCTTGATAATTGTTATCAACTGCTGCGAAACCTTCTTGAGTGTTCATTATACTTACACCATCTATTTCATTATGATTTAGTTTATCTAAAAAATCTTGATAAGACCATTCTTTACCGATTCCGAATCTTGACACTTGTTTAATTGTTTCAGAAGGATTTTCTAATACCATTTTAAGTGAACCCAATCTATTATATTGTCTTGTAGATAATAGATTGAATGCGTTACAAAAAGGAATGATTAAAAATGCATAAAATATTTTCATATAAAATAAACATATCTGTTATTTCTTTAAATTAATTTTATATAAGAAATAAGCTATTATACAAAATATGTTTTATAAATTATTCCTATTTTTCCTTTTAGTAGAAGGATATAAATATGTTCCAGTATCCAAATTTAAAAGAAACTTTAAAAATAACTTAGAAAGTATAAATGTATTTGAACAAATTAATGTTTATAAAAAAAATACAACATGTGTTATTTTTCTAACAGGTGGTAGCTCTATTGTTCCACCATTTATTTATGGTGATTTTTTAAATAATATTGTATATAATGATTTTTCTATATATGTACCTAAATTTAATTATCCAAATAAAGATATTTTAATTAATACTCTTAGTAATGAATATAAAGATGTCATTATAGCTGGTCATTCATCTGGAGGTACAACTGCTATAAAATATGCAAAACATAATCTTATAAAAAAAATAATTTTAATTGATCCAGTTGATACTAGAATATTTAGCAAAAAATATAGAAACAAAATACATAATCTTGAAAATTTAGATAATATTTTATTCCTTAATGCTGCTAAATCATTTAAAATAACATATGATCCACCAGCTTTAGCTTTTATACCTTTTTTACAACTAAAATCAGATATTTTAAAAGTTAAAGATACTTGTATTATAACAAAAATAGAAGCTGAAGATTTTGGTCATTGTGATATTTTAGATTTACCATATAGTAATGTTATGCATAATACTAGAGTTTCTGTAGGTTACAATAACCGAACAAATGAAAATATAAGAAAATACCATGAATGGTTAACATCAATATTTATCTATTTTTCTAATGAAGAATTAAAAAAATTAAATACATTGGATTATATAAGTTACAAATTAAATCTTAATATAAAATAATTTAATTTATTTGGCAAAATATATTAAATTATATGGAAGCATTTAATAAAATTAAATTAAAAAATCCAAGTATTTGGAATATTCAAGGTTACTCAAGATATAATGCTAAAACAGGCTTTATTTTATATCCTTTTAAAATTACTCTAGATTGTGGTTTATTTACTTCTTTTATACCAAATGCAAGTATTATCACTAACTCATCTTGGGATCATACTTCATGTTTACCAGATTTATATACACAGGATAATTCTATTAAAGGACAGGAAGAATTATATGGTAGACCTGTATATATGCCTGAATCATGTATTTATCCAATTCAAAAATTAATGGAAGCATCCATATTATTAGACGCTTCTCGAAAATATAAAACACTCAATGATTTTAAAAAAGTATGCCTATTAAAAGGTTTTCATCCAATATCTGTAAAACCAAAACAAAACATTAAAATTTTGGGATTTTCTAATTTAAATTTAGAAATTCTAAATGCTTATTATAATATTGAAACTATTGGATATGGATTCTATACTACAAAAAGATTTTTAAAAAAAACATTTAATTCATTATCAAAAGAAGAAATTCTAAATGCAAAACATAATAAGTTAGATATTGATTATGAAATAAAAACATTTGAATTTGTATATTTTTGTGATTCAACTATTCATAACTTTACTTTACATGATGAATGGAAAAAATATCCAGTTATTATTTGTGGATGTAATTCATTTCAGAATTATAACTCCTCAAAATATTTTACTCATTTAATAGAATTAGAACAAATACTCTTTCTTAATAAAGATAAACAATGGATTATTATTAATCTACCACAATGTATATCAGACTCTGTCATATTAAAACATCAAAATAGATTAAGATCAAAAAATATAGATGTTACTTTTGTTATAAATTAAATGTATTACTTTAATACATTTAATTTTATTTATTAGAAATATGTTTATTATTTCTAGTTTTTTAAAAGCTTAATTTATTAAGTTAATAAATCTTTAAGTATTTTATATTTTTGATTAAATATATTTATTAAAAATATTTAATCAAAAATATTAGCCCACATTCCTCCAATAAAATTTAATTTATTTGTAAAATAAAAAATACTATCTAACTCTGTAAAATTTAATCCTTTATAATTAAATGTTAAATTATTAAATATATATGGACTTTTTACTTTAGCATCTGTTAATGTGGAATCATAATAAACTTTATCCATTATTCCATTTTTATAAAAAACTCTATCTGTATATCTTACTAATTTATCACTTATTTTATTATCAAAATCATAAATTGTTGTAAAATTAAGTTTCAAATCAATATTTTCCATTATTGATTTACAATCTATAATTTTATAAATATCTGCATTTTGAAATTTTATATTATCCTTAAATTTTATAACATTTACTGGATCCATTGATATTTCATTTGATAAATAATCAACTATTAAAGTTCCATAATTATTATTCTTATCCTTTACATATGTATTTATTTCACATCTTGTTATTTCCTTTTCATCATTTAAAAATAATGGACTTGTACAATTATATATATTTACACTTAATATATATTCCTCAGGAGTATTAGGATATAACTCTATTGGTACAATCGTCAAATTATTTGTAAATTTATTTATATAATTTGACAAATAATCCACATGTTCACTATTTAACTTAAAATTTAAATATGTACTATATGGCTTTACATCTAATGGGGCATTAAATGTACTTTGTTTTAAGATATTATATGTTAAAAAAGGCATACCTGTAAGCAAACCTTTATAAACAAACCTCAATAAACCTAGTTTCATTCTAATTGTAAAATATTCAAGCTTTTAAATGTTTTACAAAGATTTATCTACAATATCATAGTACATTTGTAATAATTTACTTCCAAAATCATCTCCCATTTGAGCTAATCTTATTGAAAATAAAATTATCTCTTTTTTTAATCCATCGGTCATATTTTCTAAACTTAAAATATATGATATGAATTCATTATTTGCATGTAATACTTTATGACCTATTCCGTCAAAATGAGGTAAAAATGATGATATTTTAATTACAATGTGTTTACCTATTTCTTTTTCTTTCATTTCTATTATTGCCTTTAGGTGATCAAAATCAAAATTATTAATTAAACAATTATGAGTATCTATATTACTCAATTGATCCGCCGACATATCATTATTATTAAATGGAAAGAAATGATTTTGTATATCTAATTTTTTAGATATATCAATCTTATCAGTATTTATTTTTGGTAAAAAATTTGGTTTACCAAAAAAACAATTCGCTGACGGGATTGTGATTAAATAAAATATTAGATATTTTATCATCAATAAAATTACATAAGAAATTTTTTTTAGTCTTAAAACTAAATATTTTGATATAAAAAACAAATATTAAGGTTTAAAGACTTGACTGATAAAATAGGGTAATATGTTTAAAAATTTTCTAATATTTGGATTAATTAATTTATGTTATGGATTTAATTATAATCCAATAACAAAACAAACTGTTATGTTTTTCCCATTACAGATCAATCATAAAGATCAAGTACCTTTAGAATTATATAATAACTTTTTATCATGCCTTTCAATTAATAATATTGATGTTCATAAATCAAGTTCTAACATCGATAAAGATTGCGATGTATTAGAAAAAATCATTTCACAAAATGATAATATTACTCTGTTATCACATTCTACTGGAGTAAATAACTTACTTAAAGTTTATAATAAATTTAATAAAATTAATAATATTGCTTTAATTGATCCTATTTTACTTGAATTAAATAAAAAAAATCCTTCTAATAATTTTAATTTCGACGATTTTGAAGAATCTATTAATGACATATTAGAAAATGATAAAATGACAATATTAAAAAATATTATTTTCAAAAAAACTAAAACTAACAAAGAACATCATTTAGCTGAATTATCTAATCCTGAAAATTTATTGTATATTACATCAGAAAAATCTAATAGATGGAAAATATTTCCTACTGTACCACCAATTAAAAGACTATATTTAGATTTTAGCTCTATTAAAAATGAAAATAAAATTTTTAAACAAATACCTAATTATGGACATTTTGATTTACTAGATAATCAATGGTCTGATATGATTCATAAATCAATTTGTAAAGGAAATAACGATCGAGATAATAATGAAGCTTATCATAATGAAATAGCTCAAGAAATATCAAAACTAAATTTACAATAAACCGTTTAAAATACATATAAAAAATAATTTTTTTTTATATGAAAAATTATGCTTTCTTAAAGTCATTAAAATTACGAAGTAATACTATAGGTATTCATAGCAGAATGAATACATATCATTCTGCTATAAATCCAATAAACGGATTCGATATGGGTATTCCATTAAATATTGTTCAAAATGTATTTACACATTTACATTACGGTGAAGATATTATAACCCCAAAAATGGTAATTCTACAATTTTTAATTGGATATTATACATATGGTAAAGATCGATATAAAGATGCTCTTGAATATAATGAAAATAAATATGAAACCAGTAAAAAAGATTTATACGAATTTTTAATTAAATATAAAAATATTTATGATATTTCCTATAATATAACATTTTTATTAATCTCATATATTCTACTATTTGATGAATACGGCTATGAAAATATTCCTATATTAATTCTACTTCTAACTACTGAATATTATAAAGAAATTAAAAAAATCAATCCATATCTAAAACCAACTTATATCTCTCTTATGTGGACATTCTCAACTGTTATTTTACCATGTTTTTTACATGATCATAATCTATCTATTTTAGAATCACCAATGGATTATGTGCCATGTATGCTTACTTTATTTTCAACAAGCACTATATTAGATCTTAAAGATATCGAAGAAGATAAAAAAAATAATATACAAACTTTACCTGTTAAATATGGAATTGAAAAAGCAAGTTATTTATCATTAGCACTACTTGGATTATCTTCATTATTAGTAGGTTTAAATCATAATTATTTATCAAATCCTATAGCAAATTCGTTTTTTGAATTACAAAATGCTGGATTATCTATTTTACCTATTATAATCACAAATTCAACTATTAACTTAATTTAGTACGCTAAATATAACAAATTATTTTATATTTAGTATAAATGAATCTATTTTTAGTAATTTCAGCATTACTAGTTACATCATCTAATCCTTTTAATTTTAATCCTTTTGATAACATTAAAAATAAAATTATTAAATTTAAAAAAAAAGACTTCAGTATTTTTGATAATAATATTATTGATTATCTAAGAAGCAGATCAAAAAATAAATATACAATTATCAATAAAAAATCAGAACAAATGTATGATATCAATTTATTTTCTGAAAAATATCCATTGTACAAAGATTATAAAGTAATATCAATATCACCTGGAGGTCTTAAAGGGTTTTATTTAATGGGTGTTGTTAACTATATTAAAACAAATTATGACTTATCAAATTGTTTATTCACAGGAGCATCTGCTGGAGCATGGTCTAGTTTACTAATGTCTTATAATGGAGACGATAAAAAGATAATCAACAATGTTTTAAATATGGACTTTAATAATATAAAGAATATATTTGAATTAGAATTGGCATTAAAAAAACTTATACTAGATAATACTATTATAAATGATTATGATTTAGAAAAAATATTTATTGGCGTTACAGTAATAAAAAATTTAGATTTATCGACAAATATATTTTATAATTTTAAAAACTTAGAAGACTCATTAGATTGCTGTATTGCTAGTTCTCACATACCTTTTCTAACAGGAGGATTAATTAACAAATATAATAACGAAATTTCAATTGATGGTGGATTTAGTAACTATCCATATCTTGATTTAAATAATACTATTTTACATATTAATCCACAAATGTGGAAAGAAGAAATAACATTTGACTGTGCAATAGATGATATATTTCAAGATATTAATAAATTAAATTTTGAAGACTCATATTTAAGAGGATACCAAGATACAAAAAATAATAAACATATTTTAGATAACATCTTAACAAGAAAATAATATTTAATTGCTATTATTAGGAGATATCGATCTTCTATTTCTTTTTCGTTTAATACGTCTATCAAAAATAGTAGTTATTTCAGGTTCTATATTAATAACTTCATAAAATACTATCCCAAGGCAAAATAGTCCTAACCAAAAAAGAATTATTGCAATAAAATATTGCATTTTTATTTAAATATAATAATCATTAATCAATTAAAAAAATATTTTCAATTTTATTTATTAATAAATATAATATTTATTAATATATATGTTTATAATCGGAACAATAATTGTATCTATTATATTTTCAATACAACCATTTATTAAAAAAAATATAATGCAAGAATTCTCTATTGATGAATATACTGTTTATAGCTCTTTAATAGCATTAGTTTTCTTTTTTATTGGATCTATTTATAAAGGACTTGATTTTAAAAGTTTAAAATCAAAAAGTACTTATTCTTATGCATTATTAGGATTTATATCTTTATTAACATTAACATATTCATATATTTTAAATATGATGTTAAAAGAATATAAAGTAGGCGATGTTATGCCATATATTAGATGTGGTGAGATGATATGGGTATTATTAATTACTGGATATCTCAATTTTGAAGACATTAATTATAAAAGAATACTTGGTGTACTTTTAGTCATCGCTGGTATTTACATTACTCCATCATAATTAATTGTTTTTCTAACCATTCTGAATCTTTAAAATCATTATCAAATACACATGCATCATTTATATAAGTATTATTTACATTATTAAATAATATATCTTCTTTGTGACTATCTGATAAATATCTATCTTCTCTACAATTATCCATAATATATTTATCAATATCTTCATATATTATATTTTTAGATAACTTTAATAATTTATCTGATTGGATATCATCATTACTTTTTCTCTTTCTTTTTCTAATTAAACTTCTTGATCCAAGTTTACATCTTTTAAAAAAAATAAAATTAGTTGGTTCTAAAATAATTCCACTATTGTGAACATACCAACCATCGCGATTTTTAAAAAATCCATACAAATTTAGATTTCTTTTTAAACTATTCAATGAATTTGTACGCATACCATATAATTTTAGATCTTCCCACATAGTAACACCTTCTTTAAACTTAAAAAAACCTAATTCATTTGTAATTATAGGTGAATCAAATTTGTTGCTTGCTTCTGAAAGTATCTGATATAATTTCTCTGGGAAGTTAACCATATTTAACATTAAGATAAATCTTAATAATATAACTTTTGGATATTATATATATATAAGTTTATATTTTCAATTTTTATTTAAAATATATTAAATAAAATAATTGTACTAGATGAAACTAAACGTGTTAAAGCCATTGTAAGTATACTTATCCAAATATGAGATAAATTTTTACAAAAATTTAAACATATAAATATTGTAGAAAATGATAAAAATGATATTAATGCCTGTGTATTATATTTTTTATAACCTTGCAATGATCCTTCAAATACTGAACTTAAACTATTTAGATATACTAGTAATGATAAATATTTAATAACTTTAAAACATTCATTTAATATAACTTTATCATTTGTAAATAAACTAATTAAAGGTTTAGATAATAAGATTAAAAATAATTGAGTAATACCAATTATATTCCCAAAACGTAACAATCTATTTAATGCTAAACTATCATCATTTGTAATTTTTTCAACTGGAATTATTGTAGAACTTACTGATGATAAACCTGCATGAAATATTGAACCTAATTGATAAAGTCGTGACATTATAACATGTGCTGCTAATATCCTATTTGCATCAGGTAAAGTCATAATTTTATTATTCATTAAAATTATCATAAAATTATAATTCATATTTTTTAATTGAATCGAAATACCTTTCTTAATTATCTCAAACTGTTTTCTAAAATTTAATTTACAACTAAAATCTATCAAATCCTTATTATATAGAAATACTAAAAATTCTAATGCACAATAAATTTCAGCAATTATACTACCTAAAACAATCCCTATAAATCCATATTGATACATTAATAATGGATCTAAAATTATATTTACTATTTGAGCTTTTGTATTTATCCAAACTGCATTTTTAAAATCTTCCATTCCTCTTAATATACCAAAAATTGAACTATTTATTAAAGCAAACGGTAATGATAATATCCTATATTTCAAATATTTTAATGTATATTTAAATATATCAAAATTATTAGATATTAACATATTTGTTATTCTTTCAGCAAAAACATATGTGAAAGTGCTCATAATTGTTCCTAACATAATTGATAAAATTAAAGAATTTAAAATTAATTCTTTTACTTTCTTAATTTCATTTTTAGTTTTCATCTCAGCAATTTCAGGAGTTATTATTGGAGAAACATATGAAGTTAAATCATATGTTATTCCAAATATTTGATCACCGTAACCTGAACCCGCTAACATATCAGCTGTTCCTAATTTACCAATCCATATACCATCAACTATACCAACTAAAGGAGATATAAAATTATTTAGTGTTGCTGCGGATGTATAACTTAATATTTTATTATCTATAGATTTTATTTTATTACGTTGAATCGGACTATCAGGTAAAGATAAACCAGCTACAGAGCTAAAAAATAAAAAATATTTAAATAAATTCATTATAAATATTCAATTATTTTTATAATGAATAAAATACTTAAATTATATTTTATATAACTTAGTTAATTGTTGAAAACTTAAAATAGTTGCAAAAGAAATCCATAATTTATATGGTAAATATAATAATGTTAATGTTTTATCTATACTTAAAGTGTCTGATCTAACTTTAAAAGCATAAAAAAGTAATCCTAACATTACAAAAAATCCTAACTGATATTGTATATCAGTTCTACTCTCATATATTTTAGCTGTTACTAATAACCATAAAGCTTGTAATAATGATTCAATTATTGATTCTCCTATTACTTTATTCTTGAAATTAATAGAATGTTTACTTGAAAATTCAACCTTTAAATTTATTATTCCAAATAATAAATATAAAATAGGCCATACTATTGCAAATACATAACCAGGTGGCTGCCAGTCTGCTATTATATCATTTTCATTATATTTAGTTAATCCAAGTATACTAAATGGTAATGAAAATAAAAAATGAGTAAACGAAGATCCAATAAATACTAATTGATCCAAAATATTTGACATTATAATAATACATATAAATTTTTTTAAATATTTTTAAATATTTAAAAATAATTAATACTATTTAAAAAAATTGAAAAAAAATAATATATAAAATTACATTTTAGATTTTACTTTTTCCTTAGCTCTGTTAGTAACGAACAATGTGGTCAAAGCTAGGAAAACATAATTATGAAAAATGGTGGGAAAGTATTCTTTACGATAAAACACTTCAAAAAAAAAAGTTCAAGTATTACTTTGAGCTAAGCTCTACATTCAAAAATGCGAAATTTACTTCAAATGACATCAATGATGTTATAAAAAATGTTTTTTATCCATTTCTTCCTGATAAGGTTGTTGAATTGTGGTTGCCACAAATGGTTTCTTACTCTGATCAAAAGTGTGAAAAACTATTTAAGGTTGTCGGTTGTAACAATTGTGGATGTTTTATTATTATTTCTAACCAAAATATAGGGATAGTTGATGGGATTCCTACTAAGTTTTGTTATGTTGAGATTGATCCAAAAAAAGATCATTTCATCAAACCAATTGATACAACATTTTTTGAGGACGAATACGAAATTGCATGCGATATGGTTGAAGCTGGGATTGATATTTATAAAATCTAATATATTTTGTTATAAAATGATATCTTTTGTTCCTGTTGTAAGTAATTGAGAAATAATTTTATTTCTCAATTAATACGTTTATATTTAAGGATATTTTAACAATATATATATATATGTATCAATTCTATATAATAGCTATTTTAGGTCTTTTAAAAAATTATGTTAAATATAAATCATGTAAATTAAGTCTTTTCATGAGAACACCAATTATATGTTATACAATTTATGAAATATCAAAAAATAAAATTGATAATCCTATTTTATTTTCTATTGTTTCTGAAAGATGTTTTATGCTAATAATTAAAACATTAAAATCATTATATGACGATGATTATAATGTTAAAAAAAAAAAATATATTAAAAAATATGGTTTAGTATACAATTAAAAAAATTGAAAAATTTTAATTTACTAAATCTCATTAGAAAATATTTTACTACTCACAATCAAAATGTGGGATCTTACTATTTTGGTAGGAACGCTTGAATTTTACTTACCTCCAAAATGTTATATTTATAGTGATTTATCTGGCCTGAAAAATAATCGTCTACAATCAGGTGTGTTTTACATATCCTATTCACCTGCTACCGAGTGGCATTTTAAGATTACTCTGAAAGAAGGACATGTTACGTATCGTCTAATTGATATAGAAGATAAAAATGAAAACTGTAACGACAACCTAGAATTTAAATATAAATATGATGATTTTTATGGGTGTTTACATTTTATAGTTAATCAGACTAACATTTCAATCACTACGTTAACAAATGTTTTACAAGACATAGATATAGATGAGTCTGAATCAGAATATGATGATGAATCCGAATATGATGATGAAGAATCAGAGAATGAATAAGGTGTAATATGTAAATCAAGTTAAGTTTTATATGAATATTTAATTTTAAATATTCATATTAAAACTTTTTATTTTATTGTTAATTGAAATTTATATTTAACTATTAAATTTGAATCAATATTTTCTATTTTTAAATCATCTTTTAATTTTAAATGTGATATCCCATCTTTATATTCATCTTCTATATCATCCATTATTAGTTTTTTTTTTAAATCACTATACATCTTTAATGATTTTATCGAATCACTTTCAATATGATATAATTCTTTTAATACACCTTTATCAGGTATTAATATATTATTTGTATTATATCTTAGTGCACAACGATTGTATATTATATCATCCTCACCACCCCATCCCCATAATTGGTTAGGGTGACCATTTATTTTACGTAATAATAATAAAGGAAAACTTGTGACACCTCCAAAATATGTATAATGTGTATATTTATATCCTCTTACTCCAATATGAATTGGTAGATGAGAATTATAAAAATAATATGGTAATAAATCATCAGATGGTAATAAATCAACATCATGAAAAATAAAATTATTAAATCCTTCTTTTTCAGCAGCTAAAAATCCTAAATTACATAATTGTCCTCTATTAAATTTTCTATTATCATCTGATTGTTCAGCTATAAATATTTTGTATTTATAATTTTTTAATAATTTATCTTTAGATTTCCAAAATTTATTAAATGTATCTAAATGTTTTTTTCTATCTTGTAACTTATTATCTCTATATGGAACTATTATTGCTGTCCTTATTTTTTTATCTGTATCTTTCCATTCTACTGATATTTTTTCCTTATTAATAATTTTTCTATTTTCTTTATATTTTTTAAATTTTATATTATTATCCTTATGTGAAAATTGCCTATTACTAATCTTCATAAATATATTTTGCATATAATCAAAAATATACTCCTTATCAAAATATTTTTTACAAAAATTATTGGCATTTTTCACTATATCTTCACATGTTTTATCATTTAATTTACACCATTTAATTATCTCTCCTAAATCACTTAAATCTTCTTTTATTGGAACATAATGTTCATATGGAACTAATAAATGCTCAAACCATAATTTATATTTTGAATTAACTTTCATAACTAATGAATTTCTATTTAACAAATATGATAATCTATATGCTGCAGAATTACCCTCTATATAAATTATATATTTATATTTAGATTGCTGTATATGATCTACATAATCAACTGGCTTAACACCTTTATTTTTAAGTTCTTTAACATTTTGGAATTTTAATATTCCATCTACTGCTCTATTTCTATTAGAAAATCTAATAATACCTGCATCTAAAAATGGAATACCATCAATATTATTTTTTTCATTAAATTTATTATTAGATTTCCAGTCATTATTAATTTTAGTAATATGTAGTCTAGGATTTTCTAAATTATTTTTACATCCTGTCGCTGATCCTCTAAAAAATGCTGTTTTTATTTTATCTTCCCATTTAGGTTCTTCTTCCTTTACATATTTACTATTACAGCTATTGATAAAATATTTTTGAGTTATATATTCCCATTCATCTGACGATGGTATAGGGATATCAGCATATCCATCTCTAGTAGATTGAGATAATATAGGAGAAAAATAGTAATATTTACCAATATCTAATCTATGATTTTTCCCAACTATAGATTCAAATGGATGAGTTCTATTATTTTTCAAAAATGGTAAATCTTTTTTGTTTAAGAAAAATACTGTATCAGGAACTTTTCTATGTTTACATGTTTCTTCTATTAAATTTCTTAACTGTACCCAATATGTATCATTAATATATGGTGTTCCTTTCCCTTTCTCCGTAAATATTAGACAATCAGTTGCTGACCATTCCGCTTTATCATAAACAGAATATGTATTCTTTTTTCTTTTTGGATAAATTTGATTTTTTTTATCAAAATAATCCTTTGTAGAACGATATTTATCCTCTAACTTTATAATATTGTGCCAATCATTTCTAAATTTTAAATTGCTAAATGGTAAAAATTTATCAACTTTATTATCCTTAATTTCTATATAAATACCATTACTTATTTTATAAAATAAATAATATAATGTTGATTCTA
>MDTG01212997.1_pt1 | contig 14854 bp, 13 predicted proteins | sample 811421 | NCBI WGS metagenome assembly MDTG01 (sample SAMN05326645, study PRJNA326480) | marine metagenome | isolation source: seawater | place: Pacific Ocean: South East | collected 2011
ACCAAAACACCTATAGCTAACGCAACGTGGGAAACTAACAACGCGGCACGCATAGTGGTTCTATTCAAGAATGGGGGAATGGAGCGGATCATAATGTGCATTCAGTGTACCTGACCGCTGTCTCCGGCACTAAACCTTTCTGCACGAATCGCAACGCTGTCGCGCACTCGTTACATGTTTGGATAGTTGGGCCCACCGCCGCCTTCGGGAACCACCCAATTGATGTTCTGGGTCGGGTCTTTGATGTCGCAGGTTTTGCAGTGGACACAGTTTTGCGCGTTGATCTGCAAGCGCTTGGAGCCGTCGCCGGAATCTTCATCATCCACATATTCATAGACTCCGGCCGGACAGAACCGGTTCTCCGGGGCATCGTAGAGGGCGAGGTTAGTGCTGACGGGAACGCTTTTATCTTTTAACTGCAGATGGATCGGCTGATCTTCCTCGTGATTAGTAGCCGAGAACGAGACATTGGTCAGTTTGTCAAAAGTAAGCACTCCGTCCGGCTTAGGGTAGTCAATCTTTGGCATCTCATCGGCCGGTTTAATCTGTTCGTGATCCGCGTGATGCCCGAAGGTCCATGGGATCAGAAAGCCCAGTCCCAGGTTGTTAAGCCAAATATCGATCCCGGAATAGAGCGTGCCAAGCTTGACCCCAAACTTCGACAGCGCCGGACGCGCATTGCGAACCTTGAACAAGTCCTTGTAGGCCCAAGAGTTGCGGAACGCCGGTTCATAATCGGTCAATTCATCGTTGGCGCGTTCGCCCTGGATTGCCTTGAAAGCCGCTTCGGCCGCCAACATGGCCGTCTTCATAGCGTTGTGAGTTCCTTTGATCCGCGGCACGTTAACGAAACCAGCCGAGCAGCCGATCAGACAACCGCCCGGAAATGCCAGCTTCGGCACGGCCTGGAGGCCACCCTCGTTGATGGCTCTCGCCCCGTAGGCGACCCGGCGCCCGCCCTCCAGCATGGGCTTAATCGCCGGGTGAGTCTTAAAGCGCTGCATCTCGTCATAGGGCGACAGGTACGGGTTAGCGTAATCCAGCGTCGTCACGAACCCGATGGCGATCTGGTTGTTCTCTTGATGATAAATGAAACCGCCCCCAACCACGTCGTTTAGGGGCCATCCCTGAGAGTGGATTACTGTACCCTCCTTATGATTCTCTTTCGGCACGTCCCACAGCTCCTTGATGCCTAAGCCATAGGTCTGGGGCTCGACGCCATCACGAAGATTGAACGTCTCCATCAATTTTTTCGACAGATGACCGCGGCACCCCTCGGCGAAGAACGTGTATTTGGCGTGTAACTCCATGCCCGGTTCGAAGTTCGGACCCTGGCTACCGTCCCGGAGCCGACCCATGTCGCCGGTGGCAATCCCCCTTACAGACCCATCATCGTTGAACAACACCTCGGCGGCGGCAAAACCGGGATAGACTTCGACGCCCAACGCCTCTGCCTGTTCGCCAAGCCAGCGGGTCAGATTGCCTAGGCTGGTCGTGTAGCAGCCGTCGTTCGAGAGCAGCGGCGGCATCATGAAATGCGGCATCTCCGACTTGCTGGTCTCGCTCAAGACCCAATGCTGGTTGTCCGTAACCGGTACATTTAAGGGCGCCCCTTTGTCTTTCCAATCGGGGATCAACTCATTGAGAGCGATGGGGTCGACGACCGCGCCGGACAGAATATGAGCGCCGATTTCGGAGGCCTTCTCCACTACAACTACCATGAACTCATCGTCGTTTTTTTCAGCCAGTTGCATCAGCCGGATGGCCGCCGATAACCCAGAAGGACCGCCGCCAACTATGACAACGTCCACTTCCATGGATTCGCGTTCGACCATTTCTTCCGTCACATTGTTCGACATGGCGGTTTGCCTCACTTCCCTTCGGAACGCATGAAACGCGCGCCTTCTTAATATAGCCCCTGAGGGACGAAAATCACGCGACGTTTCGACTTGTGAAACTAGTCTTACTGTTGAGAATAATCTTTCCCGTGTGCTTCGGCTCCGCCTCCATGATAAGTTTGAAATATGGTCAGTGACGATCAAACGAGTGCATTGTTGGATTGGCACATTGCGATGGGCATTGATGAAACCATCGTCGAGCACCCCGTTGACAACTTTGCGCCTCCCAAACCGGCTGCCATCGCAGAGCAAGGGACGCTTCACGATATGGTTCCCCCGACCCCGGTAGCCTCCATGGCCGCGCGCGCGTCAGGCGCCGACCCACCTATCACCGTATCGCCGGGCGCACCGCCACCAAGTGGAGAGGTATCCGTGAGGACGGCAATCGAACTTGCCGCCGCCGCCAATACATTTGATGATCTTCAAACCACACTTGCGGGTTTCGACGGTTGCGCCTTGAAGAAGACGGCGACCAATATGGTTGTCGCCGATGGCAATCCTGCTGGCCGGGTCCTCTTTATAGGCGAAGCGCCGGGGGCGGAGGAAGATCGTCAGGGGAAACCGTTCGTTGGCCCGTCAGGTCGGTTGCTGGACAAGATGTTGACTTCCATAGATTTGGACCGAAGCCAAGTCCTAATCTCCAACACCGTGTTCTGGCGCCCCCCCGGAAACCGGACGCCGACGACCATCGAAGTCGCCACTTGTTTACCATTTGTCCAGCGCATGGTCGAACTGATGATGCCGGAAGTGATTGTCCCCTTGGGCGGGCCAGCGGCGAAATCCCTGCTCGAACAAACCACGGGCATCGGCAAGTTGCGCGGTCGTTGGTTCACCTACACCACCGCAAACCTGAGCGCCCCCATAGCTGTAACCCCCTTGTTCCATCCTGCTTACCTCCTGCGCACGCCGGCCCAGAAGCGCGCCACCTGGCGCGATCTTCTGATGATTCGCCAACGTCTTGACGGCGCAGATGGTCCCTAAGCGGGGCCAAGACATTCAATAATTGGTCAATGTGGGTTTGTTTACGCTATATGTTGTGGGTCGAATGGCGCTAGCGCCCGCGGGTTGTTGCCTAGCGTTGGATGCCTTATACAAGCTCAAACGTCGAAAAGACGCGGGGATGATGGTGAATGACCGCTTGATCAAAGGGGGGAGCTCTTGTTGTAAGACCTGGGTAGCGGGAACGCTGGTCGCTCTGATTCTGAGCGTTGGCATTGCTTGCGCCGAAACCCATCTCAATGCCATCACCTTGCACAGCCGGTTGGATATTTCATCTGCGGCGCCGAAAATCCTATCGTTGAACGACGTGGACCTCTACCGGGAGATTTTCCGCATTCAGGAAGATGGTCACTGGCGGAAGGCCAATACGCTGATTGACCGTCTGGATGATCCCCTACTCCTTGGTCATGTTTTGGCCCAACGATTCTTACACCCTACCAAATACCGCTCGCGCTTTAAGGAATTGAAGGACTGGATGGCTATCTACGCTGACCATCCAAATGCAGCGCGGCTGTACAAGTTAGCCTTACGTCGCAAGCCAAAGAACTGGCGCAATCCAAAACCGCCGGCACGCATCCGAGTGCTAACGACAACATCGGAAGCGAAGTCCCGTAGAATCAAGGGCCGCAAACTTAGCCGCGCCAACCGGTCTAAGGTGCGCAACTACAAGCGTCATATCTATCGGGTACTTCGGCGTGGCCATACCCTTGCGGCGAAACGCACCCTTCAATCCCAAAGGGTGAAACAGTTGTTCAGCCACGCTGAGTTCGACCAGGCTCGGGCCAAACTGGGCCAAGTTTACTTCAATGACGGTCGCGACAAGCTCTCTCTAGAATGGGCCGGACAAGCGGCGCACCGTTCAGGCCATCTGGTTCCTGATGCCCACTGGACAGCCGGATTGGCCGCCTGGCGATTGGGTTTCAGAGATCAATCAGCTGCTCATTTCGAAAATGCTGCCCGTCATAGTAGCGAGTCCGAATGGTTTCACGCCGCCGCCGCTTTCTGGGCGGCCCGCGCCAATCTGGTGGCACGCCGCCCTGATCGGGTAAACAAGTTCTTGGAGGAAGCCGCCGCGAAACCGCGCACATTCTACGGCCTTCTGGCGCTCCACGTTCTGGGCCGCCCCCTACCCTTCAAATGGACGGCACCGGGGCTGGATGAAACGACCTTCGATGCCCTCATGAACCGTCCCCGCGGGCGGCGAGCCATGGCACTCTTGCAAATCGACCAACCCGAGCGGGCCAGTCGTGAATTACATGCCCTGACGCTCGGCGCCGACGAAACGCTGTCGCGTGGCGTCCTTACGCTGGCCGCCCAGGCAGGCATGGCGGATCTAGCCGTTCGCCTCAATGCGCGCCTGCATCAAAATGGCGGCGGCTTCGACGGAGCCGCCTACCCGATACCTGCCTGGGAGCCGGCCGGGGGGTTCCGCGTCGATCGCGCACTCATTTATGCCCTAATTCGCCAGGAGTCCCGGTTCAATCCAAAGGCTAAGAGCTGGGCTGGCGCCCGGGGACTTATGCAGCTCATGCCTCGGACGGCGCGTTTTGTCGCTCGAACGACCCGGATGCGTTACAACAATCGACGCAAGCTTTTCCAACCGGAGATCAACCTTACCCTCGGGCAACATTACATCGAAATGCTGATGAAGAACGCAAAGATCAACGGTGGTTTGTTCCTCATGCTAGCGGCCTGGAACGGCGGACCCGGAAATCTAAACAAGTGGCGCCGCCGCACGGACGACCTAGGCGACCCATTGTTCTTTATTGAGAGCCTGCCGTCGCGCGAAACCCGTAACTTTATCGAGCACGTACTTGCCAACCTCTGGATCTACCGGCATCGCCTGGGTCAGCCACGGCCATCCTTGGCCGCCATTGCCGAGGGCAATTGGCCAGTGTATACACCGCTGGGTCAGAACGCCTTGGAAGAGGTAGCCTCCAGCGATGGAACAAATGCGAGAAACTGAGTTCCTTCCGGTTCATATCGCCGTGATGACCGTGTCCGACACCCGGACCCTGGCGAATGATCGGTCCGGCGATACCTTGGTAGAACGCCTGGAGACAGCCGGACACGTCTTGGCCGATCGGGCGATCATTGAGGATGAGGTGGACCTCATCGCCGACAAGCTTCGTGAATGGATCGACAATCCTGAGATCGACGCAGTGATAACCACAGGTGGGACGGGTGTCACCGGCCGCGACGTTACCCCTGAGGCCCTAACCAGGGTGCGAGAAAAGGACATTCCCGGCTTCGGTGAATTGTTTCGCTGGATCAGCTACCAGAAGATCAAGACCTCTACGATCCAATCGCGGGCCTGCGCCGGGGTCGCCAACGGCACCTATTTGTTCGTCCTGCCCGGCTCCACCGGGGCCTGCAAGGACGGCTGGGACGAGATCTTGAAGGATCAGTTAGATATTCGCCACAAGCCCTGCAACTTGGTTGAGTTGTTGCCGAGACTGAACGAGCACAGGGCCTAATCGGGCCTGCATGGCTACTATCAAAATCCTGCTATTCGATTTGGACGGCGTGTTCTGCGACTACGATTTCAGATATCATCTGAACCAGCTTGAGGAATGGACCGGCGTTTCGGTGGCTGAGATCGAGCAACGCAGCTTTAAGTCAGTTTTCTAAGACGTCGCAGAAGCCGGGCTGCAGACATACCATTTCACGGACCCCACCGCCTTTGCCGCGAATCTAATTTATCTCGGTCTAGACTGAGCAGCCCTCGAACTTCCCGCGATCGATCGAATCCAAGAGCGCCGAGGCAAGTACATCACCATAAAAATCAATCGTTAAATGGTCCGTCGAACGGTGTCGTTGCGCGATGTGGCGGCCAGCGCTTCCTTGCGCTAACGTAACGAGTATTTTCTGGATTTCGACGGCCCTTTTTTTTCAACGCTTCGAGTTTTGCCGGCAAACGGATACTCATTATTAGACCTTGTGTAAGCTTGCCAAGCACCATATGTCAGCAAGAGAATCCCGCGCTTGGCTCTAACTCTTGCCTTTGATACGACGGACCGAGCGGTTAAGATGATCTCATGAGCATGAAATCTCCAATCATAGCGATCTTCCTGATGGCGTTGACGGGCTGCGTATCCACTGGCACGGCCTGGAACCGAGCCGGTGCCACCGCTGACCAGTTTGCTGCCGACAAGGCCGCATGCCGAAGTTATGCCCACCGCGAAGCGGGGAATACCTATTTCGACCGAGCCGATCTTAGTGGCGCCGGCGGCGTTAACACTGATGCCCAGTACAACGCCCTCATGCAGCAATACGATGCGCGCCAAGACGCCCGGGCCCAATTTGAACGCTGCCTAATGCGGCGGGGTTACCGAAGAGTGGACCCAAATGTGATGTCGCAAAAGATGTAAAAACAACGGTCCAAACACCACCGTTTTTCTTCACGAGAGTTCACAGCGAGTTTTTCAGAGAAATTCAAATGTCGCCTCGCAGGATCGGTTAAGACACCGGCGTTTCGACTGGAACTCCCGGTTCCGTCTAAACCACCTGACATCCGGAGACTATGTTTTTTTTACCACACCGATTAAGACCAATGTCGTCAAGAAGATGTGCGTCCATACTCCACAGCGCCTTGCCTAGGCGTTAATACTCAAGGTAATGGCAACTAGTTCGGCAACGGCTTTTTAGGCCCAGAGATTCATTTCATCGATGGCCAGGCTACGGGACGACACGGCTGAGGTGAGGTCGCCAAACAAACGACGGCGCGATATCGCCTGATGGCGGGCGGAATCTTGGCTTTGACTTTCCGTTTCCATACTTAGTTTCTGAACCACGGGGTATTTATTTAATTTTTTAATCTTCCGCCTTCAGAAGGCATCGTCCTAGTCGACTTTGAATTATTAAGATCTGACAGACTGAAACTCGCTATTTGCGCTCGTTCGCCGCGCATGAGTTCCGTTATTGCGGCGGTCCAGCATTCGAATTTTTACATACCTCCATCACTCCATGACGGCTAGCTAATGAGGCCTTGTCAGGCTGGCTTAGCACTTTTAGCGTGTCCGCATGAACACAACCGAATATCTCTTGTCCGAACTTCTGGCCACGGTCGGCGCGGACTTGGATGCCGCCGGCACGGCTGATTTGATCGCCGGCGTCGCCGCGGCACCTGCGGGACCGGACCCGCAGGCTTGGCACGCCTTGGTCGCCGCAGCGCCGAGTGACGACCTCCGTCATGTCTTAGAGTCTCAGCTTGCCGAAGCCCGTGCGTCAGACCACGGGCTGGGCATCGCACCAGCCCCACCGGAGCGGATGGAAAACTTGCGTTCAGAACTTAGGCATCAAGGTCTGGACGGCTTCATCATCCCCCGAAGCGATGAACACCAGGGAGAACACGTGGCTCAACACTCCGAGCGGCTGGCCTGGGTCACTGGCCTGACCGCCTCAGCGGGGCTGGCCATCGCTATGGTCGATGTCGCCGCCGTGTTCGTTGATGGGCGCTATATCCTGCAGGCAGACGCTCAGGTCAACGGCGAGATATTTGAGCGCCGCCACCTGATCGATGAGCCGGCGACGGATTGGATCGTCGACAACCTATCAAAAGGCGGCAAGCTGGGATACGACCCTTGGCTTTTAACGCCGGGGCAAGTGAACCGTTATGCGGCTGCTTGCAAACAGGCCGGCGGCGCCCTGGTCCCGGTAACTAAAAATCCGGTCGATGCTGTATGGAATAATCAACCGCCGCCGCCCTTGGCACCCGTGTGGTGCCTTGACGAGGCGCTCACCGGCGAAACGTCCGAGGCGAAACGCCACCGGATCGCCGACGGCCTTTCAGAGGCTGGCAATGACGCCGCCCTCCTGACCGCGCCCGACTCGATCGCATGGCTGCTTAACGTACGTGGCGGTGACGTTCCCTATACGCCCTTTGCCCTTTCCTTCGCTATCATCCATGCCGACGCCAGCGTTGATTGGTATGTGGATTCACGCAAGCTCATGCCCGATGCCCGTGCGTTGGCAAGCAACGAAATTAGGCTTCGCCAGCCCGGCGACCTTGGCCCCACTCTCGACGACTTGGGCAAAGCCGGAAAGACCGTACGTCTCGATCCAGCCGCGACGCCAGCGTGGGCGGCGAACCAGTTGAAGGATGCAGCGGCCACCATCGACCGCGGCGAAGACCCCTGCCAATTGGCGAAGGCGAAGAAGAATTCCGTACAAATTGACGGCATGCGGAACGCCCACCTCCGTGACGGCACCGCGGTCACCCGATTCTTGGCGTGGTTGGCCGCCCAAACACTCGGACCAGATTTGACCGAGACACGCGTCGCCGATCAATTAGAGGGCTTCCGGCGTGAGAACGATTATTTCCAGGGCCTCAGTTTCACCACCATATCAGGTTCTGGCCCCAACGGCGCAATCGTTCACTACCGGGTCACCCCAGAAACGGACCGAGCGCTTGACGACGGCGAGTTGTTTTTGGTGGATTCGGGCGCCCAATATCTGGACGGCACGACAGATATCACCCGCACCATCGCTATTGGCACGCCAACGACTGAAATGCAGCGACGCTGGACCCTGGTCCTGAAAGGCCATATTGCGTTGGCCGAAGCGCGGTTCCCGCCGGGCACCAACGGCTCTCAACTTGATATCCTGGCGCGCCAGCACCTATGGATGGAAGGATTGGACTACGACCACGGTACGGGCCATGGGGTCGGCAGCTTCCTCAGTGTCCACGAAGGCCCCCATCGGATCACCAAGACCACCAACGGGGTCGGATTGGAGCCGGGCATGGTGGTCTCGAACGAGCCCGGTTTCTACAAGGCCGACGCCTACGGAATTCGGATCGAGAACCTAGTCGTTGTAATCAAGCTTGCCCGGCCCGACGGCGCGGATCGCGACGTATATGGCTTTGAAACTCTATCCTTAGCGCCCCTTGATCGCAATCTCGTCGATTTATCGCTACTCTCGGAATGCGAAATCAATTGGGTAGATGGCTATCACATCCGTGTGCGTCATGCGGTGGGGCCACTGGTGGACTCGGCTACACGGTCCTGGCTTGACGCCGCGACTGCGCCACTACGTTCATAGAGATAAACGGGACTGCGATAAATATCGCGCGCGGCACCAGTCGCCACTGGCTTCCATTCGGGAATTCCAAAGGTACTCGACAAGACTAACGCATCCGAGGACAATTCTTTTTCCAGTTTTGACCGCAGCTTTAACAACATACCCGGCGACAAATAACAAACGACAAGGGCAGCGTCCGCGAGGTCGGCATTTAGGAAACTACCGAATTGCAACGTTAAATTCCGCTTTGGCACGAACATGTTTAACACCCGCGCCACGAGGAACGGCAGCGGCGACAACTCAATGCCAACCACCGGTTGACCCGGAAACCGGTCCGCCAAAGCCCGACTCAAACCGCCCCAACCCGACCCTAGCTCATAAATTCGCCCACGGTTTGCGCAAGGAAGACGTGACGGCAAAATGGCCAGCATAGCCCTGCGCACCCGCATTGACGTGGGCGTAGGAGGACTACCGGTGACGACGGTCCACACGGCCACCGCTGCAATGGTGCCAAAAGCCACGATCAGCGCGGCAATCTCGAGAATCATCAACTGTTCCAAGCTGTCGTCAAATACGGGGATCCATATAAAACTTTGCTCGATAGCGGAGTTGCAAGAGGAATTTGATGGCGATCTTCGATAAAAAGAAAGTGCCGAGGAAACAATCCGGACCACCCGAGGGCCTTAAATGAGCTCAGGGCACGGGCACCCGCATTCTAAAATTTCTAGGTCTTGATCCCGTGGCTACTGGCCTTGAAGACAAGTCAGGGGCGTGCGTCTTATCGAACACGGCTCAGGATTTTTTATATAATATTTCTCAAGTCGCGGCCGAAGCATGCGGTAAGGCCATGTAGTCAGGGGACTGCATTTCGACCAGGCGCGAAACAGTGCGTTGGAACTCAAACGCCCCGTCCCCTTCCGTGTACAGCTCGGCCGGGCCCACATCGGCGGAACAGATAAATTTTACCTTCGCCTCGTAAAGTGCATCAATGAGAGTAACAAAGCGCTTTGCCTCGTTGCGGTTGTTCGGCCCCATGACTGGTACGCCCTTCATCACCACCGTGTGGAAGGTCTCGGCGAAGATCAGGTAGTCCCCCGGGCCCAGCGGCCGCGCGCACAGATCATCAAAGGTGGCGTAGGCAACCCCTTCGGCCGTCTTCGGCATTTCCACCTCGCGGCCGTTGACGGTGAAGGTGCGTGGTTTAGCGTCGGCGCCGATGGACAACTCCCTAAACGCCCTCTCCAGCTTACCATCTGCAGCGGCATCGGCCGGCGTAATGTAAATATCCATCTGGCGCAGACGCTCAAGCCGATAATCCATGCCGTTATCCAGCTCAAAGACCTGTAACTTCTCCTGGATCATATCTATAAAAGGCAAAAATAATTCCCGCTGCAGGCCGTCCTTGTAAAGGTCCGTAGGATGCCGGTTCGAAGTCGTCACCACAACAATGCCACGCGTGAACAGGGCCTCGAACAGCCGGCCCAGGATCATCGCATCGGCGATGTCCGAGACATGAAACTCATCGAAGCACAAAAGCCAGGCGCGATCCGCGATGATTTTTGCCAGCGCCTCTACGCCGTCGCGGTTTTTGTCCATTTTACCAGCCCTTTGGGCTTCGCGGAAAGAATGCAGGCGACGGTGAACCTCCTGCATAAAAGCGTGGAAATGGACGTGCTTTTTATAAGCCTCGTCGACCAGACAATGGTCGTAGAACAGGTCCATGAGCATAGTCTTACCGCGCCCGACGCCGCCATGAAAATAAAATCCCTTGGGCGGCGGCATACGGCTGCCGGCGAGGCTGAGGCGTGCCAGCCAACCCGTCTTACCCATCTGCTGAGCGTAATTGACCAACTGGTTATCCAAGGCCTGCAGGCTGGTCATGGCCTGGGCCTGCATTGGATCGGGGTTTATCGTACCGTTGTTTAGCAGTGACCGGTAAGCATCTAGAGGCGAGGCCGTCACGAGACCGGCTCCAACCCGGGCGCGACGGCCATGGTGGCTTCCATCTCGCGGCGAACCATGTAGGCAGTAGACTCCGTCAGACTTGGGGTCAATTCCAGATCGCTCCAAGTAACCACGCCACCTTCCTTGATGGGATTCTTGATCGTTGCCCCGTGTGCCAGGCCAATTGGCACCGCGCCCAAACACAAAGAATCTCCGGCTAACATGAGACGGCCCCAAACCGTAAAGCCTCCTTCCCCGTCCAACACGTCGCCCGGCTGCAAATCGCGCTTCGCTGTCGCCGCCACGTCCGCCCGGAACGCATCTGGCGCACCGGTAGGCAAGTTCAGCAAATCCGCCGAAGCAACACTAGGTCCGAGTTCTAGGCCAATTAGATGATAGGGGCGCCACAGCGCCGAGTACTGTCCGCTAGAGTCTGTGATCAGACCGTAGTCGGCGAAACATCGTTCCACATAATCCGTTGGCGCTTGGAAGGTCACGTAAACGCCCCAACGGAGGTCATTTTCCACGTCGTTGCCATTTCGTTGCCGCGACGAGATCACCTCTACCTGGCCCTTGTGATGCAGAATGCCGCCTGCTGTTTCTGGTATCATTGAACTAGCCAGATTCTCTACGGCGCACGCGGGAAAGGACAACCCGGCTGGCGCCGGTGTTAGGCCCGTGGCGTTGGAAACGGCTGCCATTTCAATGGCCGATTTGGTGCCGTCGATGAAGGATGTAAACATCTTAGCGTTCATCCCACCTCTACGGGCACGCTCGGCGCCGCCCTCACCGAAATAATGATCCCAGACCGTATCCGGATTGATAGCATGATATTCGGGCATGTACAGCGTACCCTTGCCAGCCGCAGCCACTTCTAGCCCGCAGGAACGAGCCCAATCGACCAGCTCCACGATCAGCGCTGGCTGGTCACCATAGGCCAGGGAGTAGACAACGTTGGCCTTACGAGCCTTCTCTGCCAAATAGGGGCCGGCAACCACGTCGGCTTCAACGTTGACCATGACCAAATGACGTCCTCGCTCAATCGCAACCAGCGCATGGCGAATGCCTACGTCTGGATCACCCGTCGCCTCGACCACAACATCCAATCCGGCAGTGTTGATCAGCGCTTCAGCGTCGTCGGTGACCCAGGTCGTGCCCTCAGCAAGGGCCTTCGTTCCCGACGTCGCCTGATAACGGTGCGGGGGCCAATGAGTCACAGCCAAGTTGTCCTGCGCCCGCTTGACGTTGATATCTGCAACACCCAGCACATGGAGACCTGGTGTATGAAGCGCCTGCGACAGGAACATAGTGCCGAATTTTCCAGCACCAATGAGGCCGACCCGAACAGGTCGATCCTCTTCGGCGCGAGCGTGCAAGAGGCGATGCAGGTTCATGGGGCGGGCGCGTCCTTTATCATGCCATTGGCTTAGGGGTGAGGAACGAACTCGGCTAAGCATTCCTTTATACCCGATCGCGCCGTGAGAGCGATACCCCAGGTTGGTTGCAAATCGATGGGCTCTTGCGCGCTTGCCCGAGAGGCCCGGGTAGGTTAAACCCCGCCACTAAATTGAGTATTCGCTTTTTAATCAGGAGCTCTGCATGTCCTTCGATGATTGCAAGATCGCCGATCCCAACCTCGCCGATTGGGGCCGCAAAGAAATGAATATCGCCGAAATCGAAATGCCCGGCCTCATGGCATTGCGCGAAGAATACGGCAAAGCCCAACCGCTAAAGGGCGCAAAGATCGCGGGCTCCCTGCATATGACCATTCAGACAGCCGTTCTAATCGAAACGCTGACGGCCTTAGGTGCCGAAGCTCGCTGGGCGTCATGTAACATCTATTCGACACAGGACCATGCCGCCGCAGCCATCGCGGCGACAGGAGTACCGGTGTTCGCAACCAAGGGCGAAACCCTGGAAGAATACTGGGAATACGCGCACAATATCTTCGAGTGGCATGATGGCGGCACGCCAAACATGATCCTGGATGACGGCGGCGACGCCACGCTTTTAGTGCATCTAGGCATTAAGGCGGAGGAAGACCTCTCCATCCTTGACCACCCAAATAATGAAGAAGAACAAGCCCTTTACGCCGCTATCCGCAAGCGGGTCAAAACCAAGCCCGGCTGGTACTCAAAACTAGGCGTGGCCATTAAGGGCGTGACCGAAGAAACCACTACCGGCGTGCACCGTCTGCAGCACATGGCCGAAGATGGTACACTCTTGTTCCCGGCCATTAACGTCAACGATTCTGTGACCAAGTCAAAGTTCGATAACAAATACGGCTGCCGCGAGAGCCTCGTCGACGCCATCCGCCGCGCCACGGACGTCATGCTAGCCGGCAAGGTCGCCATGGTGGCTGGCTTTGGCGACGTCGGCAAGGGCTCCGCCGAGAGTCTTCGCAACGGCGGTTGCCGGGTAATGGTTTCCGAAGCCGACCCCATCTGCGCCCTGCAAGCCGCTATGGAGGGCTTTGAGGTCGTCACCATGGAGGACGCCGCCCCGCAGGCCGACATCTTCGTCACCGCTACGGGAAACATCGACGTCATCACTGTCGACCATATGCGCGAAATGAAGGATCGGGCCATCGTCTGCAACATCGGCCACTTCGACTCCGAGATTCAAATCGCGAATTTAAAGAACTTTAAATGGGACAACATCAAGCCGCAGGTCGACGAAGTGGAATTCCCAGACGGCAAGCGCATCATTGTGCTAGCCGAGGGGCGCCTGGTAAACCTAGGTTGCGCCACTGGCCACCCGAGCTTCGTTATGTCGGCGAGCTTCACCAACCAAGTCCTGGCCCAGATGGAGATCTGGCAGAACCCGGGTAGGTACGAGAACAACGTGTTTGTGCTGCCGAAGCACCTGGATGAGAAGGTCGCAGCGCTGCATTTAGCCAAGCTGGGCGCAAACCTGACGACACTTCGTCAGGACCAGGCCGAATACATCGGCGTGCAGATGGATGGGCCTCATAAGCCGGAATCCTATCGATACTAATTCACCGACAGTATCGTCAGTCAACCACCGGGGATCTCAACCCAGGTATGGACATCGCTTCCCAACAAACAAAATTTGAGTGGAACGAAAAGTGGGAGCTGTTGGTAACGCCCCTCAGCCATTAAAATGTCCTGGAGGGGTTTAATTAAGCTTGCGCCGGCTTGTCGGCAAATAGCGCGGCAGTGCCCTCGTGCCTCTAATCATTCCACCATGGGCTATCGTTAAACGCACGCAAATCCGTCTCAAACGTCCATGTCGAACGGTGCTGCTGGGCGATATGCCAGTAGGTCTCTGCCACCTTATCCGGCAAAATGAGTCCGTCATTTCCCAGACCCCGACGCTCACGCAGTTCTTGAAAGCGCTCCGGCCCCAGCATCTTACCCAGCGTATCGGGCGCATCCACAGGCCCGTCAATTAGGATGTGCGCCATGTGTATCCCCTTCGGCGCCAGTTCCGCGTTCAGGGACTGGCAGAGCAGTCGCCGGCCACCCATGGCCGAGGCATGAGAGCCCTGCCCGGGGTTGCCGCGATAGGCCGCCGTCGCAGACGTCACCAGGATAGTGCCGCCACCGCGTTCCTCCATGTAGGGCACGACCGTTTGCACCGTTCGGAATAGAGCAAAGGTCGCTAAACGCCAGCCCAACTCGAACTGTTTGTAGGTCGTTTCGCTAAGCATCTTGTTCCCGATTTGGGCGCCCAGATTGAACAAAACCACCGCAATCGGTCCGACATCCGCCTCGACAGTGGCGATCCGGTCCTCGATTGTATCAGGCTCCACGGCATTTAGAAGATGCCCCTCGGCGCTGCCACCCTCCGTCTCAATCTCGGAGACCAGAGCATCTAGCCCAATTCCATTACTACGCCGGCAAAGCACCGCATGATAGCCCTCGCGGGCGAACCGCTTGGCCACATGGCCACCGATACCGGCGCCAGCCCCGGCGACGAAGATAAGGGGTTTCATGGAGCCTCTCCCAATCTATACCAACGGATGAGTA
>MDTG01128635.1_pt1 | contig 14853 bp, 20 predicted proteins | sample 811421 | NCBI WGS metagenome assembly MDTG01 (sample SAMN05326645, study PRJNA326480) | marine metagenome | isolation source: seawater | place: Pacific Ocean: South East | collected 2011
CTTTGATATGTTTAGAATTTAAATGCCATTTGTTTACAGATTCCTCATTTTCCCAGGTGGATATAGACACAAAATATCCTTTGATATTATTACTTTCAAAACGTTCAACACTAATAAAACCTTCTGAATCATTAATTTCTGTTTGTAATTTTTTGACTTCTAGAAAATAATCTTTTTCTCTATTTTTATTTACTTGAAATTCAAAAATAACAACTACCATAAAGCTATAATCCTTAATTAATAATATATGATACAAAAAAGTCTACCACAATTAGAGAACTTTCTACAAATCATGGAGTAGGTGGTGTAAGAATAAAAAACTCAAAAGTTTCTATAAGATGAAGAATAAATTCCACTCAATAATACGACTTATCTAAAATATTAATTTTATTGTTTTTAATTTTCACTTTGTAAGTTTGTTTAGATTTTTAAGTGCGCTGTTAACGTAGACTTAATAGGATGAGTAGTAGTAAACTGATTAAAATAGAGATGCTTGTACGAATATTGTTAAAGTAATTCCATTTTCTCTCAAACTTTATACGTTCCTCAGTCATAGCCTCATCGCTTAACTCTTCGATTATAACTTTTTGAATATGGTTATTTAAAGGTATGTGGATTGCAATTGTTATACCTTGCACACCCAACAAATAAAAAACACTAATGATAACTATTAACCAAGTTTCTGATAGCCCAAAATTTACTACTGAAATTAAGATTGTAATTAATAATGAAACAATAGAACCTATCCAAGTAAACATGAATATTGGCTGATTATTTTGTATTACAGCATCTGTAACCTGAAATGCTCTTATAAAATCTTTATCATTAAGGTTAGATAAGCCAGGCATTACAACAATTGCGTATGTAAAAATGAAGCCACTTAGCAAACTACAAAGTGTGATGGAAAAGATTAATGAGATATCCAACAAGTCCATTTAATGTTTAACCTTATAGTTGATTTTTAAGTTACAAAAATCCTACCACAACTAGAGCAGTCTCTACAAATCCTGAAGAGTGGTGTAAGAATAGATTCCATATAGCTCATAAATCATTCAGGATTCTGTTTAAGATTCTGGAGTATCATTAGAATCAGGAGATTCTAAAGGCACCTAGAAGATTCTTAAAATCAGTCTATATTAGAAGCTGAAGGTAAATTTATCAGCCCAAAGTTCTAAATGTTTTTTTCTTTCTACTAAAGGGTATGCCATTTTATTTTGTAGGTAAGCTGTTTCAGCCATTTTATTATTCCTTTTTTTCTTTTACTTTCTTCAATAAATACTCTTTGTGGTCTTTTTTAGAATCCCTACCTCCATTTAATTGCCTTACCATAGGTTGATCTAATACATTTAGTAACTAAGGTTGTGGTTTCTTATTTTTTTATCTGTTGGTTTCATTTACTCATCTTCTTTTTAACTACTCTATCCTAATAGTGATCTTCCATTATGCTTATGATTAATATTTAACTAAATCTAAATCATAGCAACAATCTTTATCTATCCAAGCTGTTTCACAAACATTAGACTTGCAAAGTACTTCTGCTCTAAATCTAGTTCCATTAGCAACTTTTCGTTTTTCTGTATCTACTCCAATTTCTCCAGCTGCTCCATGACCAGCAACAGATCTATAACATGCTAGGAACCTCTCATAACCAAATACAGTATAAGCTTCAATATTTTCATTTATTTTACTTTTACTAATATTTATTTCAGCATGCCAATTAGATAACATACAACTAAAAAGTTCAGATGAAGAGTCTTTAATTCTATTTTCTTGGGCATTTTTAATTGCTATATCTGCTAGACAACCATCATTTTTTTCACAGTCATTACTGTAACTTATTGATGTAAAGTTAAATAAAAATAAAGAAGAAAATACGAAAAGTATTTTTATCATAAAATGTTTACTCCTGTTAATTCGCAACTTTAATATAACAAACAATAAATATAAGAAAATTAACCTACATCAATTAAAGCAATAATAGAAAAAATATGTAAAAATTATCATCAATTCTAGAATACTAGTATCTTTATATATCTAAACTATCTTTAATTTTCTGGATTTTTAATAAAAATAGTTTGTTAAAAATAATAAAACATAACTTAACTTAAGTTATGTTTTTTTTCAAATTTTGTTTTAAAATATTATCATTTATTGAGGTTTTGATTATGCAAGATAAATCTATAGATGAGCATTATAAGGTACTTATAGCTACTTATTTATCAGCAAAAGAAAAAAAAATAGATGAGTATTCAGCACGAAGAATGGTTACAAACTTATTATTGCATTTTGAAAAAAACTTACAAAAAAAAATAGCCATTAAATATATAGATAAATTAATTAATAATATAGAATTTAATAAATTAACCTCAACATGTACGCCCACAGAAGCTTGTAAAGTCTGCTTTAAAAAAGGCATAGGTTGTTATAAGTAAATTAATTATAGGGAGTAGTTTATGCAATTATATCTTTGGATTGTAATATTAGCTTTTGCGTTATTTATTGGTGTTATGCTTTGGGCATCTTTACTTGATGATTAGCTTATTATATAAAATATGTTAAGTTTTAAATATGTTAAAAACAGTTAATAAATTAGATCGTTGTAAAATTTGCCCAGTTTTAAATGATTGTGTATATGTCGATGAAGGTAAAAATGTAGATATTGAAGCAATAAATTTATACAAAAAGAATGAAATATTTTATAAAAAAAAAGAAATTATATTCTCTAATGGTTCAAAGCTTCATAAAGTAATGACTATTATAAGTGGATGGGTAATGGAATACAGATTATTACCAGATGGTCAGAGAAGTATAGTTAATATCTTTACACCTGGAGATTTTATAGGTTTTAATCTGGATAATAATTTCTTAACGAAGTCAACATTTGCAGCAGTAACAGATTTAAAGTGCTGTACGTATGATAAGGAGTTTTTATTAAGTTTTGTAAATAAAACCCCAACTGTATCTTCTGAAATAATTAAAAAGCTTACTTTAAATATAGAAAATATGTCTAGTTTTTTAACTTCGATAGGTAAAACAAACTCGCAATCAAGAATATGTTTTTTAATTTATAACCTTGCTAAAAAAGTTTATAAATATAACGATTCAAATGTAATAGGAAAAGATATTAAAATTCCATTAAACCAAGAAGATATTGCTGATATATTAGGTTTGACAGCTGTGCATGTATCTAGATCTCTTAAAAGGCTCTGTGAAAAAAATACGATATCAGTAAGTAAAAAGTCATATAAAATTTTATCATTAAATAATATAAATAATTTATTACATTTATAAAATTTTTGTCATATTTATAAATTAATTTTTTTATATATAGCTACCATTTTATTCATTTAATTATTTTTTTTGGGATAAGTTTTATAAGCTAAGTAATAATAAGTTACAGATGCTGACCAAGCTATCAGTATTAACCCTAATAAAGATTCTATGGCTGCTGCTAAACGAGCATCTCCTGTAATAAAAATATCTCCCATACCTAAAGTTGTATAGTTACTGAATGAAAAATAAATAAAATCCATAAAAGTTACGTTAGCTTTATTAATAATAATATTTATATTTGTGCTAGTATTTACTAAGTACTGATAATAAAATGCGTATAATATATTATGAGCGATATGAGATAAAAATAGTATTAAAGTAATTAAAAAAAGATTAACATAATTTAAATTTTTGAATAAAAACTTGATAGACAATATTATTGAGCAATGAAATATAATACAGATTATAGGACAAGAAATAAAAAGAATATAATTAATAATCATGTTGCCTCTTTATCAAAAATTTAAAATATATAATAAAACTCTAACAAATTAAAGAGTCATCTACAATATCTGGAGTTATAGAGATGTGGTGGTGGATATATATGCCTATAGTAATCAGAAACAGGTGTAGAATCCACGTTGAGTCATTGGAACAGCTTGTGTATATGGTTAGATTCTAGGAGCTACTGGTGGAATCATATAGAGCTTTATTTTAAGCCAGATATTACAAACTCTATTTCTTCTTTATTAAAGGGATACATAACAGTTTCAATGGCTGTCATCTTGTCCTCAATTAATACCCCACCCAAAAATATACATGAGAGTAATAATTATCTTTATTGCTCTACTTCTCTTCTATCAACAGGATTATCTTTTAGTAAAGTGCATTCTATAGAGCTATAACTAGTAACACATCTAAACACTTGTTTTTTATAATATACAATATGAAACGTAATAACTGTTCGTGAGTTAGGATGTTCTTTATAACTGTATATAACATTACCATTACCTAAAATATAAGAAGAACTATCTTCAGCCCAAGACCTTGAGCAGATGGTAAAAAATATTACAAGACTGATGAGTATAAGTTTTTTCATAATATGACTCTACCATATAAGTAATTATCTACAATATCTGAGTGATGGAGAGGATGGTGGTGGAAGAATAGAACTTTTGTGTTACCATAAATTTATGAGAAAACTATTAATAGTATTATTTTTATATACACTTTTTTCTAATGCTTTAGCAAAAGAAGAGATATGGGAATGTGATGTATTTGGTGATGGAGATACAGTATTTAAAATAGATACAGGTATTCCTATGATTTATGTAAGAAAGGTGGAAAAGTGGACTCCTTTTTATCCAGAGCTAACAAATAGTATATACAAGTATTCAAAAGAATATGATTCTATATCTGGATATATGCCTATGACTTGTGGAACATGCAATGGCGCTGGAAAAATTATTAGTAGCCAAGGCTTCTTTATGGAAGATGGAGGAAAAAAAATTAACACATGGGATTTAATACTTAAAAAATTTATCATGCTACCTGAATCAGCAACACTAATATCAACTTACACCTGCAGAGTTATGAAATAATTCCATATAGTCAATAAATGAATCTACAAGGTGGAAGAGATACTAATCTAGTTGATATGTATTTCATATAAGTTCTCCTTTAATTAATATTATGTTACCCTATTTTAAGGATTTTAAAATGAGCGATGATGAGCGAAGTCTATGATTAGAATTGTTTTGATATTAATTTTATTAGTAATATCTATTTATATAATTTATAAATTTTTTCCAAAGCTAAAATTACTTTTAATAAAAATACTAAAGAGCCCATTTATATTTATTCTTATAAAGAATTTAATTAGATTAATACTGAGAAGATTTTAATGCTCTAAAAATATTTGATTTTTGCTGCTAGGTAATTTTTTAAGTGATTAATGTTTTTCTTAAATTGTAGATAAGAAATCTTAGACATGTTATTATGTTTTTATACAAATCCTACATTAACAATTACAGCTCTTGCTATTAGACAAGGCGTATACTTAGCTAATGAATTAAAAAAGGTAATCTTTAGTTAATTATTATAACAATTATGGATAAAAAGAATTCTTCTGATACTATAAATCAGAAGAATTTTATATATATATAGGAGTTATTAATGAGTATACACCATGAGATAGCAGAGGGTTTGTGTGAGGAAGTAGATTTAGAAACGCAATCTTATATATTTAATCAGACTATGTTAAGGATTAAAAATCCACAAACTTCACTAGATTTTTATACTAGAATTTTAGGTATGAAATTATATAGAAAATTAGATTTTCCAGAAATGAAATTTACACTATATTTCCTAGCGATGCCTGGCGATGTAAATAATAATATACCTCAAAATGATAATAAAAGGACCACATGGACTTTCAGTCAAAGAGCAATGCTAGAATTAACTCATAACTGGGGATCTGAAAATGATGATGATTTTAAGTATCATAATGGTAACACAAATCCACAAGGTTATGGACATATAGGGTTTTCAGTTCCAGATGTTTATAAGGCATCAGAACGCTTTGAAAAATTAGGCATAAAGTTTATTAAAAAGCCAGATGACGGAAAGATGAAGGGCTTAGCCTTTATAGAAGACCCTGATGGCTATTGGATAGAAATATTACAAGCAAATATTATAGAAAAAAATAAATAGAATAAAAGAAATATATATATAATAAGATCTGTTTTTTACCTATAAAAGTATACTTTATGGGGGTGTTATGAAATTATTATTTTTAATTATTTTCAATACTATGTTGTTTTTTATAAATGTATCTTATTCGCATGAAAATTTAGAGCAACATGCAATTGCACATGTATATCCTGAATTAGAAGCAAAATATATTGAGGACGAAAAAACTAAGTGTGAGGCTATAATAATTAAAAACTCTAAATGTAATACTAGAGATAATAGTACTTACACTAATAAATAGAATAATAAATATTTAAACTAAAGTTACAAATAGTTTTTATAAATTTATTTTTTGAAAATGTATTCATGGAAGATTTTTTATTATAATTAGTTACATGCAGAGCAAAATTATAATAATACAGTAAATTTAAGAATTAATAAAAGCTTTTAAATTTGTATTTTCATTTTCGTACGTTTCAATCAATCTTTTTACAACATCTCCTATTGATACTATTCCTAACAATTCATCATTATTTATAATAGGAACATGTCTAACTTTGTTTTTATTCATTATTTCCAATAAGTTAGTAGATGAAATAGATAAATCACATGAAATTAATTTATTAGTCATAATATTTTTTATATCATTATAATTTTTACTATAATTTTTAATTACATCTCTTTCAGAGACTATTCCAATAGGTTTGTTATTTTTATCCACTACAATTACTGCTCCTATATCATGTAAGGTTAGTAAATCAGTTAAATTAGAAATTGTTGAATCTACTTTAATTGTAATGCATTTTCTTTTTATCAAGTTTAATACTAATTTTTCTACCATAAAAAATCCTTTATTTATTGAACTTGTAAGAACTCTAGCAGAGAAAATATTGAGTTACAAACCTAAGGACTATTTAGATATAAACATTTGATGAACATGTATTTATTATATAGTATTTAATTAGAGAAAATTAATTAACTCTATTTATTAAGGTCATCTATAATCTTCTTTTCCAGATGACTCATTAAGATTTGCCTCATTGTGTCTGCTCTTGCTCTATCTGTAAAAGAATATTCCCTAATATCTTCGTTATCAATAGTTAAAGAAAATGTATAAAATGCTCCTTTTTTAATAACATTTGATGCACTTCCTCTGGCTATCCTCTTAGGGTCAGCGAGTGTTCCAAAAGATGCTTTCATGATTTTTGACATACTGTATCCAATAAATTTAATTATTTATATTATAATTTATATCACAAAAAAAAAAGTTATTAAATTAAATATTTGACACTATATTTAGAATTACTATTTTACTTAATGAAACAGGGGTGCTAATTGGCTGAGAATATACCCTTATAACCTGTCAGATAATGCTGACATAGGGAGTGTAATATTTTAATGGATTTATTAATAAATATATTATTTTCTCTTATCAAATGGAGAATAAGATGAACTATATAAAACCAAAAATTACTACAGGTAATTTAGCGGCTTCAAAAAAAATATACGTAAAAGGAAAGATATATAAAGATATTAATGTTCCTATGAGAGAAATATCGCTTCATCCAACTTCTGGTGAAGACCCTGTAGTTGTTTATGATAGCTCTGGTCCTTATACAGATAATAGTATTCAAACAGATATTAATGAAGGATTAAAAAGCATAAGAAAAAATTGGATACTTTCTAGAGGAGATGTGGAAAGTTATGAAGGGAGAGAGATTAAAGATTATGATAATGGCTTTGTATCTAAGAAAAATATTACGCCTGAATTTTCTAGAAAAATCAAACCTTTAAAAGCAAAATCTGATAAAGCTGTAACACAATTATATTATGCTAGAAAAGGTATAATAACGCCTGAAATGGAATATATTGCAATAAGAGAAAACCAGCTAAGAGGAGAGATTATTTCTAGAGACGGAAATGATTGGGGAGCAAATATTCCTAATTACGTTACTCCAGAATTTGTAAGAGATGAAGTTGCTAATGGTAAAGCTATCATTCCAGTAAATATTAATCACCCTGAAGTAGAACCAATGATAATAGGCAGAAACTTTCTTGTAAAGATTAATGCTAATATGGGAACATCAGCAATAACTTCTTCAATGGAAGAGGAGGTAGATAAATTAGTTTGGTCTATAAGATGGGGCGCAGATACTGTAATGGACCTTTCTACAGGAAAAAATATACATAATACTAGAGAATGGATCATAAGAAATTCTCCAGTTCCTATTGGAACAGTTCCCATTTATCAGGCATTAGAAAAAGTAAAAGGAATTGCGGAAGATCTAACATGGGAAATCTTTAGAGATACCCTTATAGAGCAAGCTGAACAGGGCGTTGATTATTTTACAATACATGCTGGAGTAAGACTTCATATGGTCCCTATGACAGTAAATAGAGTCACTGGAATAGTGTCTAGAGGTGGATCAATTATGGCAAAATGGTGTTTATCTCATCATAAAGAAAGTTTTTTATATGAACATTTTGATGAAATATGTGATATCTGCCGTGCTTATGATGTTAGTTTTTCTTTAGGTGATGGACTTCGTCCTGGCTCAATAGCTGATGCAAATGATGAAGCTCAATTTGCAGAATTAGAAACATTAGGAGAGCTTACAAAAATTGCATGGGACAAGGATTGCCAAGTAATGATTGAAGGCCCAGGACATGTTGCAATGCATAAAATTAAAGAGAATATGGATAAGCAGCTTGAATGTTGTCATGAAGCTCCATTTTATACATTGGGCCCATTAACTACTGATATAGCACCTGGGTATGATCATATAACATCAGGGATTGGTGCTGCAATGATAGGTTGGTATGGATGTGCGATGCTATGTTATGTAACACCAAAAGAGCATTTAGGGTTACCTGATAGAGATGATGTTAAAGTAGGAGTAATTACATACAAAATAGCTGCTCATGCAGCAGATTTAGCTAAAGGAATGCCTGGTGCACAAGCTAGAGATGATGCATTATCACGTGCTAGATTTGAATTTCGTTGGGAAGACCAGTTCAATTTATCTTTAGACCCAGATACAGCAAAAAATTTTCATGATCAAACTTTACCAAAAGAGGCTCATAAAGTAGCACATTTTTGTTCTATGTGTGGTCCAAAATTTTGTTCTATGAAGATATCTCACGATATAAGAAGTGAGGCTCAAAAAGAGGGTTTAGAAAAAATGGCTGAAAAGTATAAAGAAAAAGGTAAAATATACATAGATAAATAAAACTATTACTAAGTTTTACTATAGGCATTGTGATTAAATTGTGATACCCAAAGATATATTCTTTAGAGGAGATCAAATGAAAATTATTACCCTAAACCTGCCTCGCGAACTAACAGTTGCAGAATTAGAAGAAATGTTTATAGCTTATGGGGATGTTAAAAGCTGTAATATAGTCACTGATGATGAAACAGGTAAATCAAAAGGATTTGGCTTTGTTGAAATGCCAGTTGAGAGAGAGGCAGAAAAAGCAATTGAAAAATTACATGGTACAAAAGTTCTTAAGGAAAAAATACGTGTTAAACGTTCAAACCAAAACTAATGAGAATATGGGTAGATGCTGATGCTTGTCCTAAGCTAATTAAAGATATATTATTTAGGGCAGCAATTAAAAGAGAAGTCATAACCAATTTTGTAGCCAATAGTTGGCTTTCCTTACCTGAGTCAAACTATATTAATTTTATTCTTGTTAATCAAGGTCCAGATATAGCAGATGATAAGATTGTAGAAGATTGCTTAATTGGAGATTTAGTTATAACTGCAGACATACCATTAGCAGTTCGTATAGTTGAGAAGGGTGCATTAGGTCTAGATCCACGTGGAAAAGTATATGATAAGAATAATATAGGAGGTATATCTGATATGAGAGATTTTATGAGTTCTCTTCGTAATGATGGTGTTATAACAGGTGGACCTGATAGTTTCACTAGTAAGGATAGTGGTAAATTTGCTAATGCTTTAGATAAGCTTATAGTAACAAAAGATAAAAAATAGGAATGAGCATGATTAAATTAATTTATCTTGGCGTAGCTTTTATTAATGCAATGATAATTTTTTATCTGTTTTATAGAATTAAAAAAATAAATTTAGAGCTAAAAATAATTAAATCCAAGCTATTAAATTTAGAAAAACCTATTAAAAAACTACCTAATAAGCAAACTGGTTTTGGCACTGGTAGAGCAAAAGATGAGCATACTGTGAGTGACCATGATATTTATCATTATTAATTAAATTAAATATTAATGATTATTTCTTGGTAAATCCTTTTTAATATCTTGAAATTTTATAGAGTCTTCTAAAACAGCCCCTTTATCTATCTGTCCTACATTTTTTCTATAAATTTCTTGCCATGGTGTTTGACTTTCTGGATATGGAGGTACTCCATCTAGTTTTCTTTTCTCTATTTCTTCTTCATCAATTAGCATATCTGCAGTATAATTATTTAAGTCTATTTTAATCATATCTCCAGTTTTTAACCAGGCTAATCCACCGCCAACTGCACTCTCAGGAGAAGCATTAAGAATAGAAGGAGCTGCAGAGGTACCTGACTGTCTTCCATCTCCTATACAAGGTAATTCTTTTATTCCTTTTTTAATAAGATCATCTGAAGGTTGCATGTTAACAACTTCAGCTGAGCCTGGCCAACCAACTGGACCTGCTCCACGTATGACAAGAATTGAATTTTCATTCATGTTAAGATTTTTATCATTAACTCTATTATGGTAGTCTTCCGATCCCTCAAATACTATAGCATTTCCTTCTAAAACCCCCTCTTTTCCAGGTTTTGATAAAAATTTAGACCTAAAGTTGTCAGAAATAACAGAGGTTTTCATTATAGCAGCATCAAATAGGTTACCTTTTAAAACTATAAAACCTGCTCTTTCCATTAAAGGTTTATTATATGGTGTTATTACATCATGGTCTTTAATTTCTATACCTTTTAAGTTTTCAGCTAGTGTTTTTCCCGAAGCAGTTAAAACAGTACCATTTAATTTTTTATGTTTTAAAAGTTCTGACATTATAGCGGCTGTTCCTCCAGCTCTATGATAACTTTCACATAAATATTTTCCTGCAGGTTGTATATTCGCCATTAAAGGAATATCATAGCCAATTTTTTGCCATGCTTCTGTTTCAAGCTCTATTCCCATATGCCTTGCTATTGCTGTTAAGTGCATTTGTGCATTTGTTGATCCACCTATTGCTGTATTAACTATTATTGTATTTTCAATCGCTTCTCGTGTCATAATTTTTGAAGGAGTTAATTCTTCTTTAACCATATCCACTATTCTTAAACCAGTTCTATAGGCCATTTGACCACGCTCTCTATAAGGTGCTGGTATATTTGCATTTCCTGTTAAACTCATGCCGAGGGCCTCTGCCAAAGAATTCATAGTTGAGGCAGTACCCATAGTATTACAATGCCCATCTGAAGGTGCAGATGATGTAACTATGTCTACAAATTCTTTATAATCAATTCTACCTGCTGCCAATTCTACTCGGCTATCCCAAACAGCCATTCCAGAACCTGCTAATTTTCCTTTATGCCAACCATCTAACATTGGTCCACCGTTAAGAACGATAGCCGGTATATTTACCGTAGCTGCTGCCATTAAGCATGCAGGTGTAGTTTTATCGCAGCCCGTTGTTAAGACGACTCCATCAATAGGATAACCATGTAATATTTCCACGAGACCTAAATAAGAGAGATTTCTATCTAATGATGCAGTAGGTCTCTTTAATGTTTCTTGAATTGGGTGAACAGGAAATTCAAAAGCAATTCCTCCAGCTGATCTAATACCTTCCCTAATACGTTCTGCTAATTTAAGGTGTATTCTATTACAAGGAGATATATCAGAACCTGTTTGTGCAATTCCTATTATTGGTTTACCAGAGGTTAATTCTTCAGGAGTATAACCATAATTCATTATGCGTTCTAAATAAATAGAAGTGTTGCCTGGGTCTTCAGGATTATCAAACCATTCTCTACTTCTTAATTTATAATTTGATTTTTTAGAACTCATTATTTAACCTCCCAATAATATCTGTATAAACTTTAACTATAATATCAGAATACATATTAATTGTTAATTTTTAATATTGATTGTTGTTAATAATAAAATTTATAAAGTTTAAATATGGATGATTCAAAAATACCTATTTTAGTTGGTTGCGGCCAAATAACACAAAGAGAAAAAGATCCTAATATTGCACTATCTCCTATGGATTTAACTTCTAAAGCGTGTTTTGAAGCAGCAAATGATACAGAAATAGGGAATATAATTTTAGAAAATCTTGATACTATATTAGTCATTCGGTCTTTTTCAGATACTAGTTGGCGTTTTACATGTCCATTTGGCAAATATCATAATCCACCTTTATCATTAGCTAACAGAATAAATAGTAAAAATGTAAAACAGTATATTTATACTTATGCTGGAGGAAATATGCCTCAATGGTCTGTTAATAGGATGTGCGAGTTAATAACTAAAGGAGAAGTTAAAACTGCATTAATTGCAGGCGGTGAATCTTTATATACTCAAAAAAAAGCACAACGCCTAGGACTCCAATTAGATTGGAATGAAAACCCTGGAGGTGAATTTAAAGAATGGGGTATTAATAAAAAAGGGTGGTCAAACTTGGAGGATAATCATGGTATGAAAGGGGCTATTTATGCCTATCCTTTAATAGAGAATGCTATCAGAGGTAATGAAAAAAGAACAATTTTAGAACATAATAAGGAAATGGGAAGAATTTTAGCTAAGTTTTCTAATATAGCTAAAAACAATCCTTTAGCTGTCAGACAACAAGGTTATACATCAGAAGAAATATCTACTGTCAATGACTTAAATCCTTACATTGGCTTTCCTTATACAAAATTAATGAATGCAAATGCATTTATTGATCAATCATCAGCAATTATACTTACAAATGTAGAGTATGCCAAAAAAATGGGGATTCCTAAAAATAAATGGGTTTATTTGCATGGATGTGCAGATGCTAATGATCATTGGTATTTAAGTGATAGAATAAATTTTCATAGCTCTCCAGCAATGAATATTTCATGTACAGAAGCTCTAAAAATGGCTGATTGTAATATAAATGATATAGATATTTTTGATATTTATAGCTGCTTTCCTTCTGCTATAAAAATAGCCTGTGATGAAATGGGTATTGATATAAATACTGATAAAAAATTAACTATAACAGGTGGCTTACCTTATTTTGGTGGGCCTGGAAATAATTATGTAACTCACTCAATTTCAGAGATGATGAACAGGGTAAGAAATAAATCTACAAAAGGGCTTATTACTGCTAATGGAAATTATATAACTAAACAGTCAATAGGTATATATTCTTCTGAAGAGCCAATAAAACCATTTTTAGTAAAAAAACCAAATTTATACCAAAAACAAATTGATAAGCTAATTGGACCAAAAATAAATTTAAGTCCAAATGGTAATGCTTCAATCGAAACTTATACTGTGATTAATGATAGAGAAGGACCAAGCTATTCTATCTTATTTGGAAGAATGGAAAATGGTAGTCGTTTTATTGCTAACACTCCAAAATCAAAAGAACTTATGAAGGAAATGATGGTTAGTGACTATCTTGATGCGAAAGGAAAGGTTAGGAGTAAAAATGGTTTAAACATATTTATTCCTAATTAAATTTAATAGTGTATTATTTAATAATTTAAAATATATAAGGAGATTAAAAAAATGATTATTGAGCATAGGACATATAAAATTAAGCCAGGAAAGCTTAATGCATTAATGGAATTATATGAAAAAGAAGGAATGGAAGTTCATAAAAAAATCTTAGGTAATCAAATTGGTTATTTTTATACAGAAATTGGCCCACTAAATGAAATAGTACACCTTTATGGTTATGAAAGCTTAGATGATAGAGCAAAAAGACGAAAAAAGCTTGCTGAAAATAAAATTTGGCAAAAATATATTGCTAAAGCAATTGACTTATTTGAATCTCAAGAAAGTAAAATATTAATTCCTGCTAATTTTTCTAATATTAAATAATTATATATAACTATTATTATTATCATTCCACCAAGGGCTATCTGAAAAAGCTCGCATATCCATTTCATGAGTCCAAACTGACCTTTGCTGTTGGGCAATATGATAATATGTATCTGCAATTTTTTCAGGTAGCATAAGCCCATCATGCTCATTACCTTTCTTTTCTCTTAATATTTGAAATTTTTCTGCGCCTAGCATTCTACCTAATGTATCAGGAGCATCTACTGCTCCATCTACTATAATATGTGCAATATGAATACCTTTAGGTGCATATTCAGCATTTAGACTTTGGCATAATAACCTTCTACCTCCCATAGCAGATGCATGAGAATGCTGTTTAGGATTTCCCCTGACAGATGCAGTAGAAGAAGTAACTATTAATGTTCCTTTACCTCTTTTTTCCATATATGGAAATGCTGTTGATGCAGTTCTAAATAATGCAAAAGTAGCCATGCGCCAACCTAATTCAAATTGTTTGTAGCTTAAATCATTTAGTGCAACATCTCCTATTTGAGCACCTAAATTAAATATTATTACTTCTATTCCACCAACTTCTGATTCAATTTTATTGATAACATTCTCAATGCTATCTTCTTTTACAGCATTTAATATATAACCAGATGCGGATCCACCCTTAGTTTTAATAGACTCTAACATAGTATCTAAGCCCTCTTGGTTGCCTCTTCTACATAATGCTACATGATAGCCTTCGGAGGCAAAACGATACGCAGTATTTCCACCTATTCCAGCACCAGCTCCTATTACTAAACATACTTTTTTCATTTTAATAATCCTTATTTTTTAACTTTAAATGAAGATCCTATTTGTATAAATAGAAATTATTTAAC
>MDTG01257458.1_pt1 | contig 14853 bp, 24 predicted proteins | sample 811421 | NCBI WGS metagenome assembly MDTG01 (sample SAMN05326645, study PRJNA326480) | marine metagenome | isolation source: seawater | place: Pacific Ocean: South East | collected 2011
ATGATGAGTGTGAGTTAATTGTAGAGGGATGTATGGATGTAGACGCTTATAATTACGATGAGCTTGCTAATACAGAATCTGAGTGTTTATATGACGCAGGTTGTGTTGGCGAGCCAGGTGAGCCTTATTGGTTAAACGATACATGTTATGCTTGGGTAATTATGGTAGACCCATATTGCTGTAATACTGATTGGGACGAAAAATGCCAGTCTTTATATTGGAGTTGTAGTTTGGACAGTCCATTAGATACTAGAGATTTACTTAGGGGTAATGATGTGGTTATATACCCTAATCCTATAGGTGATGTATTAAATGTATTAACAAACGGCCCAGTAAGTATAGAAGTATACGATGTTGTAGGAAAGCTTGTAATTAAAGTTAAGGAACATCAAACTAATGATGGGTTAAATCAGTTGGATGTAGGATTTTTGCCATCAGGCATATACAATTTTAGCGTTACATACGAAGGAATAACTAGCACTACAAAAGTAATTAAGCGATGAAAAGGTTATTAATACTCTTATTACTTATTCCAATTTTAGGGCATACCCAAGGGGTTAATAAAATATTTAAGTATGCTACGTTTTATGCCGCAGTAAATGGGGGTACATCTTTGTCTGATGATGAAATTTGGTCAGTAACTAGTGGGGCTTTAGAAACGGAATTAATAGAAACCCCAGCGGATTACACTTTTTCTTTAGGAATACGTAAGATAAAAAGATTTGGTTATGAAAATAGGGCAAATACTTTTTATAACGGAACTGAAAACTCATACTCTGATGCCGCTACAATAGGATTAGTAAGTGGTTTTGAATACTTATTTGAGGCTGACTTTGTTAGGCGATTAGGTGTGAATTACATAAACCAGCACCATTTTGTTAGATATGTAGCTGATAAATGGGTCGGTAAAATAGAATATTTAGAAGATGGCTTTGCAGATATAAAATATTTCGAGGCTTCCGAAAGATTTAGATTTAAACTTAATGGGGGTAAATTATCGTTTAATATAGGGGTAGTTCAGAGGTTAGCAGAGCCTTATGGCTTTGACCCGTTAACCGAATGGGTATTAGAAAACGGTACACTACATTACACTTATCTTGCTTTACAAGAGGGATATACAATATCTTTAGATGGTGAATACTTTTCACCAGACGGGGAGCTCGTTGCAAATAACCAGCAAGTATGGGAGGAGGTTGTAGTTCCTCAGGTTATAAGTGGTTATGTAGAAAAAAGACGAAATTCTATATCTAATATAGTTGAATACTCAACTGTATTAGGTCTTGATTACTACCATTTTACTAAGGATTTTTGGTTTCACGCATGGGGAAATGTTATGCCATACCACGTAAACACGGGGAGTGAGTACTCTTATTACAATTACAAGGGAGGTCAGTGGGTTGATTATTCTGGTGGCTTAATATTTGGGTATAGAATTAATAAAAGTTTAGGTATATTTGTAGAGGGCAAACAAAATAAGTACTGGAATAGAAGTTGGCACAACTTCAGTATCGGCCTTAATTATGTAATATTCTAAAATGACACAAGAATTAAACGAAGACACAGCAGTACAAATAAGTATAAAGACTTTAGCGGGAATAGCAGTCGTAATAGCTACCGTGGTTAGTGGCTGGTTTGTACTACAAGGAGATATAGCGGAAGCTAAAAAGCTACCTCTTCCTCTTGACCCAGAGATTACCCGAATGGAGTATGACATGAAAGACCAGTTAATACGTCAAACAATTATGTCTACACAAGAAGATGTAACGGAAATCAAAACGCAAATGCTGAGGATGGAGGATAAGATAGATAAACTAAGATAATCTTATGAAAACCCTTTTAATCACATTTTTATGCACCGCGTCTTTTATAACCGCTCAAGACTTTTCTAATGGATTAGTAGTTGTAGAATTTAACGCAAGCTTTAATAAAGGGAATGAGGTTCAATGGTTGCAAAAATTAACCGACTGTACAACGAAGAGAGTAGATATAGCCGCCGACTCAAGATGGGCAAGTGAATATAAAATTGTAGTAGTGCCTACTTTAGTTGTTTTTAATAATAATGAGGAGTCAAAAAGATTTCAAGCAAATATTATGATGACTATGGAAGCCACTAGGGAAGAGGTTCAGGACTCTATAGACGAAATCATAATGGAGGCTTTTTAATTACAGATTCTATGAGGGTTATATGGCTTTTATATATACAACAAATACAGATAATCTTGGGAACTTTGTATCTATTACAACTAACGGTCAGTTAGTTAGCACAGTAACAACAAATGTCATAAATTTTCCAGGTAATTTTGAACATTTATCTAAACCAGGAAGACATTTCTTCATTGAGTATCCTTTACGAGGTCATACATTATTTTCACACGCGCTTACATCTTATGGCCCTACAGGGCATTTACAGATGAACGTAACTAATATAACTAATCCATTAAAATTTATAATAGGCTATGCGCCTAGCATGCATGGTATTCATAGAGCGAGATTAACATTTCAGGATGTAAACACTGGTGAAACAGAGGTGCTTAATATAACAGGTACATGGGACTCTACTGGGTTGCGTTTAGATATTATTGAATCTAAGTCCATAGGAACATTAAGTATAATAGATGGAGCATCTATGGGCGATGTTGAAGAAGTAGATGGTGGAACCGTAATTCTTATATAATGGCAGTAGTTGTAGTTTCTGAGTTAAAATCACAATACACTGAAAGTAATCCTTTTTCTACTACAACTCTAGTGGATGGGGATTTATTGTTTGACGACACTCATTCTTCTAATATGTTTTTTTCTACTCAGTATGTTCAGCCTAAGTTAATATACAACGAGGGGCCGTCCCCATATTACCATGATAACTCTACTCAAGCTTTCCCTTTAAGTGATTATATCACTCGAGGGTATGAAGATGCAAGAAGGTTGAGAGTACAAGGAAGCATTGTACATTCAGAATATAACTCAAACCAAGCATTAAACACGCTAACTGGTAGCTCATTAATTTTTGAGTTCTATTTTTTAGATAGTATCAACACTATGCGAAGGGAACATATATATGTATCTATAAACCCTAGCGAACCTCAACCTTATATCTCATGGGGGTCTCTTAGTGACCCTTATGCAGTTTCATTTCAAAACACAAATTACGACTCCTTTCCTGTTTATAGTACCTTTGACGGACAAGAGGGGGGTTCTGGCGGGAGCTTCAGTGTGAGGCAATTTATTAGAGTAAGTAATAGCGGTTATTTTGAGGTAGATTTAGCTTGGTCTGCTTTATGGGATTTGTGGCTGCCGCCGGAAGACGCTAACGGGTTCTCAGACCCTGATGTAAACTTTAACGCCTACGATTCGTCGAATCCAGGTGGTAAATTAAGAGGGTTTAAAATATGGGCTGTGGCTATTCCTCCACAACCTGATGGTGGGAAAGTTAAGATTAAAGATTTTCAAATTAAATGTAACAATTCCGAATCAACACCTACTGTAGCTAAAATAACGGACGAGGATAATAATGAAATTGTAAGCGGAGATTCAATAGATTTCGGTCAGTATGGTGGAGCAACAACAACAGGCGGAGCTACGTCTGGTGCGTCAAGAATTACCGAACAGGTGTCGTATTACAATAGGCACTTTACAGACTTGATGACAACGTTATCTAATAATAATTCATACTCATCTCTTTACACACCTTTAGTTCATAGTTTAAGAAACACTTTAAGTAACACCGCCGATGAAAGTAGTAGCTTTTTACTAACTGGACGCGCAAAAATGGAGTATATATATTTTATACCTCCTCACCCTACTACCCAAAAATATTCTGAAATATTTGGACAGCCTATAGGTAGTAGAGGAACAATTAATGTCTACAAACCTACAGATTTATCTACTGACCTTTATAATAGTCAAGTGTTAAGTAAAACGCCTGTTTTAGTTAAGGTAACAGTAACATCTGAAATAACTAATTTCTTTTCATTCCTTAATGTTCGACAAAAAATTAACCCATTTGGATTTTCGTACAAGTATGTTCTTGCTAGTGCGTTAACTAAGTTTTCCTTAGAGCGTCAACAAACAGTTAGTAATGGTAAAACTGTATGTCTGTTTGCAAATACTAGTAAGACGCCAAGAGATATATCAGTTTATCTCTCTACAACAGATGTTAGAATAGTAAGGGATGTTAAGAATCTAGGGCTATACATTCCTAAATATGGAATTAATACAATAAGAGCAATAAAACCTTTCGTGCCTTTAGAGATAACACGAAACGCTGATACAGGCTCTGCAGCGGAAGTTAACATACCGGCTATAGGTAATCGGGAAGAAATGTACCCTAATAAGATATTTGATAATTACCCAGTTAATGTAAATCAAAATTTCAAAAATGGTAATAGACCATTATCAGATTACCATAGTCTAAAACCTACTCACACATATTTTACGGCTTATAATAAAAGAACGTTTGGTAAAAGACTAAGATGCTTAGAGCAGTTGTATCAATCATATATAATATTCCCTGAAGGGATTATGACGGGTTTACCTGCTAATGTTAAATACATAGTAGCTGAACTTTTAGGAGCTGTCGGGAACAATGTAGAATTAAGCGAGCGTGGTAAACCATGTATTTATGGTATGGGTTATTTAGATAGAACAAAAAACAAAACAAATATTGATGCTGGAAAAAACGACGCATTTGCTATACAGTTTTATAATATTAAACCAACATCTTCTCGTTTACCAACAGGAGCTACGTTACCTAAAATGGCTTTTATTAGACTTAAATTTTGTATTGACCAGAATGAAACTGATTTTTATGAAAGAACCACTTCAGTTTTTCATCACTACGCTCACGAACAACATCAAATATATCCTATAACATCAGCGGTTAAAACAAACTATGCGTTTACAGCCAATTCATCGGTATCTCATAATAATCATGCATTAAAAATGGTAGGCGACGCAGATGGTGTAGGTTCTTTTGCTACCGGGTTTAGTGGTAGCTCTCAGTTTAACGCTGACGGGACTCTTAATATAGAGTCTAACACAGTTCAGTACGCTTACGTAATCTCCCAATGTGACTGGTTGGCTCCAATAATATCTTAATTGTAATATTTTGTATATTTGAATAAATCAAAATTATAGTAATGTCCCGAAAATTAAAGTATTTAATTATACACTGCACAGACACACCGGAAAACAGAGAAGTTACTAAACAGGATATATTTGACTGGCACACTGCTAAACCGCCTAGAGGTAATGGTTGGAGTAAGGTAGGATATACAGATATGTTTTACCTTGATGGCTCGTTAGTCAATTTAACTCCGTTTGACCAAGATGATGATGTAGAGGGGTTTGAAATAACAAATGGAGCTAGAGGATACAATTCAATATCAAGACACATTTGTTATGCGGGGGGTAGAAAGATTAATGGTACGTATGGCGATACACGAACACCTGAGCAATACGATGCAATGGAAACATATGTACTGTATACAATTTTAAGACACCCACATATAAAGGTGGCTGGACATAATCAATTCAGTACAAAAAAATGCCCTGGGTTTGACGTAGCTGCTTGGTGTGAAGACATAGGGGTTCCTAAAAAAAATATTCATTATGGCTCGTAGAACTGTTGGTAGCAAAAAGGTCTCAAATGGGACAAAAAAGGTGCCGAAAAGAAGAAATGGTTTAGCTGGAAAGGGGAAAAGTAAATCGTCTGCGAAGAAAAAAGCTTACGATACAAAATACCACTCTACTCCAGCACGTAGAAAATATAGAGCAGCATTAAATAAAGCTAATAGAAAGGCTGGTACCTACGGTAATGGTGATAAAAAAGATATGTCGCACACTAAAAGTGGTAAATTAGTAAAGGAATCACAGTCTAAAAACCGAGCTAGAAACAAACGAGGAAAAAGTAAAAAATAAAAAACGTATTTTTGTAACAAATAAAAAGTTATGGCAACTAAATTTTTAAAAATCCAATCAAGTGGAGCGCTAACTAGCAAAGAGTTAGATTGCGCTATGCTACGATTTGAAAACACAGATAAAGCATTTAATCACGGTTCAACTCCGGCTAATATAAATACTGCAGCAAAAGTAAAGAAACACTTGATAGTATTAGATTTAGGTGGAGCAGATGTAGCGTCAAACAAGTATATATGCTTTAATTTTGGGACGGCTAATAGAGCAGACGCAGCGGTTGCAGCGGATATGGAAGGCGGGTTAACGAATAAAACAGTTATACATGTAGATGTCGCTAATAGTTTTACAAACACAAGCACATTTAATGACTTACTAACGGCGTTAAAAACTAGCTTAGATGCGGAGTTACTATATCATCCAAATATAAAGAGCGAAATGCATACGGCTACTAATGATAAAAAGTTAATGGTATGGAATGCATCACAATCAGGAGTTGATATAGATAGACCTAAGTGGCTTATTGTGTCGACAGATGCAGCAACACCAAACTTAGCAAATAACGCATTAGTAACAACGACAGGTGGCTCAGGAACATACGCAAGTTATGTAGAAACAGAGCAATTTGATGAAGCAGCTCCTTCTAGTGGTGCGACATACTACTTAAATGCTAATAAAACATTAGTAGGATATGGTACTGGAGTTAAAGAGCAATTCACTGCAGCGAATAATGCTACGGGTGTGTACTATACAGATAAACAAAACTCTGTTGTATATATAAAATGCGACACCACATTCATACTTCAAGATGGTAGTTCTGATGGTGATGTAGGTATTGGATACGCAGAAAAGTGCGCTAGGATGGTAAATTCATTGAGAACATCAGAAACTGTAGTTACAGCGAAGAACGCAAATAAAACAGTTAATGGCGTAAGCATTGTTGATACAAACAATCCGCAAGATTCACGATTTTTTGACGAAATGGTAAATGATGGGTTATTCCCAGGCGGTTCAACAGGATACCCAACAGAATTAAGAGATGATTTTTTAGGTAACAGAGAGACGACTACAGCGTCAGCGCTCACACCAACATTAGTTAACGCCGGTACAGCAACAAACAATGCTACAGGGGAAACTGATAATGAGTCGCAGGTGGTAAATCGGGCTTTCGTAAAATCAAGTAAAGCAGTTGTCGAATTAGCGTTACCAACTAATTTAGAAACCGGAAGACAACATCACATTTTAACATATTAAAAATGAAAAACTCAAAAGTTAAATTTCTACGCATTTTAATGCAAAACGGAGGGGCTACAACTGGCCGTGTTTATCACGTACCACTAGAGTCTATTTCTGAAATCAAGAAAACACCCGCTGCAGACGCTTCAACGCCTGGAACGGTTATTATTACATACAAGCCAGCAGGCTCTAATGTTACTATTACGGCAACAAATGCTGACGCGGGAACGCAAGCACAAAACAATGCAGTAATAGACGCTATTGAAGCTGAATTGATTAACATTATAGAATTAGCTATAAACGGTTCTAAAAATGTAGTAACAGTTCCGTGGTCTGAAGGTCAATGTCTTAACGGCACTACATTAGAAGGTCAAGAAAAAGACGCGACTAAATTATTAATAACACCTTCAGCATAATATTATTAAAAAAGTAGAACAATGATGAAAAGACGAGCAAAGAAAGTTGGAACGAAAACTTCTAAACCTTACGGAAAGTCAAAGAAAACGATTACTAAAAGAGCTACAAGAAAAGCTGCTTCCAAAAAACGTGGCGGCGGCGGAAGTGGTGGTGGTAGACCCCCTCGTAGACCTTAAATGAAAAGATGGGGTGTCTTTAAAACCCCATCTCGTAGTTATTAAACTGCGATTCATTTTCTTCATAATAGCGAGAGTTGGTTTTATTGTAGTTAAATACACTAAAGCCAACTTTTCCTATATGTTTAAATCTGCATTTCTGCACATACACCTCAGTGTCACCTTTATCAAAATTCCTGTACACCGTAATTCCAGCGTCGGCTTGATTATAAAAGTGTGAGCTACCTGCTATATCATATAATGTTGGCACTTCATAAATACTACTATTATGTTTCTTTTGCATCTTCCGTGGATGTGCCACTAAGAATATGTGTAGTCCTAAAACATTTTTCATTATATTTAATTTAGTCAACATAGCATTAATGAATTGATGCTCGTTTAAAGACTTTACCTCAAGCTCAATTCTATTGTATGGGTCTATAATAAATCCTTTAATACCCTTTTGCTTTGTTAATTGTTTAGCACTCTCCATGATATTATCTAAAGTGTACTTATCATCCTCAGGTCGAATAAAATATATTCTTTCACTAATTATTTCAACAGCCCGTTCTAATTCATTTGCTGTCATGCTATTTGCAAACCCTCTTTTGAATGGCTTACCTATAATTAGTTCGGCTAATTGCTTTATGTGGTAACTCATAGGGTTATTTTCCGCTGAGAACACTCCAAATTTCCAATCCGCCCTCATAGCTAACCTTACCATTAAATGGTCTAAAAACGAAGATTTACCGTGATTTGGAATACCTGTTATGATAGTAAGGTGTGACGGTGGAAATGAAGCAAGCTCATCAAATCCATGATGCCCAAGTTTATCACCTGGCTGTAGACCGTCAAAATATAACTGCATAACATCATCCTTAAGCTCATTAGCTTGGATAACACCGTCCAAAGGAAATGATTCTGCTTTTTCTAAGCACAACTGTAGCTCCTCAGCGCCGTGTTTACATAACACTTCGTTCGCATCTTTACAGTCGTCAGGATATGGAACAACCATACACTTTTCCTTACCTATCCTCCGTGCTAACTCATCCCTTAATATCTTACCCGGGCTATCTGAGTCTAACGCAAGATAAATAGTAGTTAATTTGTCAAAATAAGTATAGCAATTATCAAAGTATTCTAATTTCTTTGACCCTTCTTGTAGTTTCTTTTGTGGAGCTCCATCAGGTACGCTAATAGCATTCCAAAATCCTGCTACCTCAAAGGATAAAGCGTCAATTTCTCCCTCGGTTATAATGCAAAAATCAGTACCTCCTTCCTCTACATCGGTATTTTTTATATCATCAATTTTAAAAAACACTTTTTCAGCACCCTTAGATTGCTTAAAGTTCTTAGCTCCATCCCTAAACTTAGCATTAACTAATTCTCCATTCTTAAAATAAGGAAATATTATAACGGATTCTTCAGTCCCTGTTTGGGGCATCCACTCTTTACCATAAGATACTTTGTTACGAGTTATAACTTCGTCCGTTATACCTCTATCGTTTAGGTATTTAGTTGCAGCCCCTTTTACTGGCTCTAACATTAGGGTAGGCTTTTTATAAACCTTTGGGGCAGTGTACGGTGTAAACACCTTCTTTAACGAGCCACCCCAAGCACAATGATGACAATTCCAAACACCCTCAGATATATTTACAGATAAGCACGGGTCTTTTTTATTTCTCCTATCTGGTGAGCATTTAGGACATACAGTTTTAAACTGACCAGACGTTCTACCTTTAACGTCTATACCAAAGTCGTGGAAGCTAGTCATCTATAAATTCGTTAAGAGTTATTATTCCATCATCATTATTATGTCCATACATAGGAAAGTGGTCTTCTTCAATGCAAGTATCTAACGACACTAATAAATCGTGTATATCATTAGTTCCTTTTTCTAAATCCCATTGACCAACCTTAAATACAGCACTCTCGTGTGGATATTGCGTTTCTACAACTACAAAGTAGAAGTTCTTTACATTAAGACCCTCAGCCATAGCAGCTAGCCTGTAGAACGCAGCTTGCCGGTAATACGCAAACTTGTATTTATATGATGATTTGAACGACGTAATACTTTGCGTAGTTTTTAAATCAATTAAATTAACATCAGTGTCGTCATATTTATCTGAAAGGAATTGTATGTAATCTAACTTAGATTTACACTTCATGTTCAGTCCACCACCCATATAATTAAAGAATATCTCGGACTCAACCCTATCTGTATTAACAGAAACACTTTGTTTCGGGTGCGGTAGTAAATTACACGCCGCTGGGTTGTCGATTAATGAATTGTGCATCCATTGTATCTTTTCGTAGTCAGTTTGGCTAATAAGTTTTTTATTACCTTCTTCTGCTAATTGCGTAACGTTAGCATAATGCTCCTTTCCAACCTTAGTTCTACGGTCAAACTTTTCGTGGATAATGTATTGGTCTGTGAATTTATCAGGCTCCAGCACAAATGTGTGTACTGCGGTACCAAAGTCCATAGCCGGAGTAGACTCACTTGGTGATTGGCACATTCTTTTATAATAATATGGTGAGCGTGCAAACCAGTTTAATTTGCTATTTGAAATAGCTGGGTGTTCATAGTAGTCCATAGTTTTGTTTTTTTGGTTTATTCTTTACATTCTACATAAAACTTATGTAGCTTTGGGTCTATTTCTTTAATTTCAACTAAGCAGTCCTGCCAAAATTGTTCAGCAGCCTCATCGCTTCCAACATCGAGTTTTGAATTTGTACCAAGGTTTGCTTGAACACGAGCGTTAGCTTCGTATATTTTATTGAGTTTTTCTTTACACATATTGCAGTACTTCATAGTTGTTACATAATCATTTTTCTTTCTCCAGTGGATGACAGGTTCATTCTCATGTGGTTTCTTATCCAGTTTCTAAAGCCAGACTTGTATTGCTTTAAGGACTTAGTAGACTCTCCTTTATAAATCACATGGTCGCTATACTTACCTAATTCTTCTTTTATATCGTAGGTACCCTTAATCTGCATCTTAATTACATTCAGAAATTCTTCTTCATTACATAGCATATCATAAGGAGTTAGTTCTTCATCATCTATTGTCTTTATAGATAACATTTCACTATCCTTACTATATAGTTCTTGTAGTTTTTCTTCAAATAACGGTATGTTTACATAGTACCAAGTTTTTCGAGTAAAATCAGTAGAATGCTTTATAAATGTACTTACGTCTTCATTTAACCTATCTACTTTAGTTGAAATTTTAGACAACGCAGTGTCAAATTCTCTACGACTAAAGCCTAATTCTTCGCAAAACGACTCGCCTTCCGATTGTTTATTAGCAGTTTTAAATTTAAAAAACGCCTTTTCATTGTTCTGAAACCACAAAAACAAGATGTGTTGCAATAAAATTGTTGACATAACAGACCCTGTTAATTTATTTAACACAGGTGTGTACGTTACAGACGTTTTAACGCTATTTAACGCACTCGCGAGACGTGGTTTATGTAGAAATTGTTTAGGCATCAGAATTGTTCTAATTTACTGTTTGCTAAAAACTCTTTGTAGTTGTCTTTTTGCTCAGAATCTATAACAGATTTAGTAAGTTGGTCTTGTTTTTTATAAATTTTTATTCTAAATTTATTAAAGTAGTATCCGTATTTAGCTTTAGTTAGTTTTGTGAGTTTCCCCCCGGACTTTAAAATTCTAATAGCTTGAGATACATCTAGAGAAAGACAGCGCTTTATATCAGAGCGCTGTTCTTTATCTAAACCTAATAATAAATTATACAGTTGGTCATTCATCAAACTGTGGAATACGATTTTTGTATATATAAATCTGCCCCCCAATTTTAATAGTAGGTAATTTACCTCTAGAAATCATTTTGTAAACTGTTACCGGTTTAATGTTTCTAGTTTCACTGTATTGTTTTACTGAAATCAAATCTTCTTTAGAATGGTAAGTCATTAGATTCTTCCTTAATTGGTGTCTTCCAACCGCCCGATGATTGATTTGAGCTGCTAGCGTCTTCGTCTTTTGCTTTAACGGTAAACGACATGTAAGTTTCGCCACCTTTAGACTTGTTTATCCAGGACGATACCCAAAAGTCTTTACCATTTGCATCTACAAAACTTCCTGTGTAGTCAGGATGAGTGTCTTTTTCCTTTCTTTTGTTTGTAAAAAGTACTCCTCGGTTCAATTTGTTCGCTTCCATTTGTTCATTTTTTAAATAGAAATTATAACTCCCGGATTTTCTTTATCGTATTTATAGTCAAGAAAGACCGGTTTCATTTCTTGACAATTATCGTCATCAATCCAGCCAAATTGTACCATTAAATCTTGTACAGTTTGAGCTGGGTTTATGTAATCAAACTTATGTTTAGAGCCACGAATAAATAGGAATTTAACCCTAATAGGTTTATTTAAACCCTTAATCATTTTTCTAAACTTTGCTTGGTTTTCTAAATAATAAGGCTTAGACTCTTTAATATACTTCATAGTCGCCTTACTATGTATTAATCTACTGCCTGTCCAACGTTTACCATTCTTTGAAGATGGAACGTTCCCAGGGATAAAAATATTACCCGCCATTGTTTTTGTCTTTAGCAGAACCACCAAAGAAAAAGTCAATAATAGTATTTACTTTACTTGACATAGCACCAAATATGGTACTGATAAACCCTATCTCATAATCAGATAGTTTTATATCGCTAATTACAAAGTACCTAAACATAATGTATGATAGCACAAAATAGGCTGTCGTAAAGATGATAGCAAGTATTTTTTGTATCAGGCTATCGTCTTGATACATTGTTCTAGCACTTTTTCTGTCAGCCACTTCTAATTCAAACATTTGTTTCTCATGGTCTTTTGCCATAGACTCAAACTTTTGCTTTAGTTGTAATCTCTCTTCATCTGTAGTGACTACTTCGTCAATAATAGTAGACGCTTGACCGACTAAATTTTTAATTAACCCTTTTATCATCTTAAAATAACTTCATTTGACTTAATTCTATGTTAATTCTTTTGTTTGCTAAATTTACATATTTTATCTCAATATCACACCCAACAAAAGCTCTCTTACTCCTTGCGCATGCAACCCCCGTAGAGCCGCTACCTGAGTAGGGGTCTAAGACTAAATCTCCTTCATCTGACGATTTTAATATAGGCAACTCCATAGCATGTATTGGCTTCTGTGTTGGATGAATGTAACTACCAGGAGGGTCTTTCTTTAATTTCCAAACATCAGAAATACGCTTACCACGGAGCTTATGCCTTCCCTTAACCGCATAGATGCAAATTTCATGTTCCGGTGAGTATGCACCTTCTAAATCACCCATACCGCCACCTGTTTTATACCAAACGCACATATTTTTTAGCTTAAAACCAGCATTCTCTATTTCTTTCTTCCATTTTGGGTAAACATCCCATCGAGTATATAAATAAAGTGCCGTATCATTCTTTAATACTCGGAAAAACTCGGTTAGTATAGCGTAGTCTGGGTCTACATCATCCTTTATTCTATCGAACTTAGGTGTTGCTGTCCTTGAATTACTTCTAAAATTTATTCCGTAGGGAGGGTCAGTAACAATTAAGTCAACCGACTCATTATCTAAAGACGAAAGGAGCTCGTTGGCATCACAATGTTTAATCATGTTGTTGGTTCTTTACTTCGTTTCTGTGTTTCGGCATTGCGTCTTCTAGGCTGTGAACAAAAAAGCCTGGCCCTAGACCGCTTGCATCTGTTCGTGCCTCATTTATGTCATCATATATAACGATTTGCTTAGATTTTTCAAATCTTACAACGTCATCTAATAACAAACTGTAAATTAAATAACTCATTTTGTAATTACGTATTTAAGTTTAACTGTTCCCCAAGTGGTAGTAGTGTAAAAAATCATAACTCTTTTTTATAATTTGATAAATAAACAGCAAGGCAAAACATAACTGAAATTAGATATATAGCCATAACTTTTATAATTTGTTGAATTACATTAGGAAAGATAATGCGAAAGCATAGACCTACTTTCGCATCACCAACAATAAACTATGAACAAATCTGTTGCTAAGGTAAAAAAATTTATCAATCTTCCAACCATTGATTAGAATTTTCTACATCAAGAGTTTTAGATAAATCCCAAACTAGCATTTCATACCAGTCATGACCTAAAACATTTGCAATCAGCATTGCTTTTTCTAAGTCTAACGATTGTATCTGCCCATAGCTAAACTTCTTCATGTAGGTCATTTTAAGGTTTAGCTTGTTTACGTAGATTATTTTAGTAATATCAGACCACTTTAAGTCTTTTGTTTTTTTTAAGAACTTAATGTTGTTTCTAAAGTTTAGTAAGTATAAATCTATGTAATTCAAACTCATACTGAATACTTATAATGTTCTACTATAAAATTCAACGCACCATCGTGTTTATCACGCACTGAAGAATCTTTGTATAATCGTATCATATACCAAGAATAGTTTTTATATATAGTCGTGTAATCAGCCTTAATGTTATGAGCTATTTCTCTATGCGAACTACTTTTTATATGTCGCATTAACATTGTGTACAGACCAAGTATTTCTTTCTTATACTTATCATAAGATGTACCCTGTTTGAAAATATCCATTAGTGCATCTTTACCATACATAGTTTCTACCGCTCTAATAATAGACTCGGTAGACACAGAGATGTTTTTAGCTCTTTCATACAGCTCAATATACTCTATAAATCTATCGGCAAAATCAGGGTTCTCGTTCATTTCAAGACACTTTTTCGTAAGCATCTTACTTAGGTTAAAGCTAACTGTTTCCATATTATAATGCTTTCCATTTTTTTTCTTCGTCAACTAAGGTGTACTTAGCTACTATCGTTGTTTTCTTAGAGCCATCTTCTTTAGACCACCTTGTTGGAACTTGGGCTTCACTAGTTTTAATATTATGCCCATCTCGTTTCAATAGAAAGATAGATGCAGCTAATCTTGTGTTCCCTAAGTCCCGTATAGCTTCTAAAGACGTTATACTCCCGTAATGCTGAAGATAGGCTAACAGCCTACTTTTATGTGTTTCTTTTGCCATTTTCTCGTTGATTTGTTATAATTAAAAAGGTCTATCTGAATGTGCTTTTTGAACATTAATTGGCTGTGATTGCATAAATTCATCCTCTGCGTC
>MDTG01415087.1_pt1 | contig 14853 bp, 14 predicted proteins | sample 811421 | NCBI WGS metagenome assembly MDTG01 (sample SAMN05326645, study PRJNA326480) | marine metagenome | isolation source: seawater | place: Pacific Ocean: South East | collected 2011
CACGACGAAAAAAGTATTAATAGATATAGAAATGCATGTGAAGAAATTTTCCAAAATATTTATGCATTAGAAAAAAAAGGAATTTTAAAAAAAAAAACTTGATGGTCCGATAAAACAAATGGGTTTTAAAAGACTTACATAATTTTTTTTTATATATCTTATTTATTATAAAATAAGGTAACAGATAACAGTATAAAATTTATTAAAAATGATTTAAAAGTTTAATTATAAATGAAATAAACTAAAACAATATTAGATATGGTACTTAAAAAATGTGTAAAATGTGATCTTCCTGAAACTTACGAAACTATAGAATATAATGAGAAAAATGTTTGTAATATATGTTCAGGCGCGAGTTTCAAAAATGAAAAAATTAATTGGTCAGAAAGAAAAAAACTTTTAGATAAAATAATTGAGAAACATAGAGGAAAATCAAACTATGATTGTATAGTTCCATTTTCTGGAGGAAAAGACAGCACATTTCAGCTTCATTACCTTATAAAAGAATACAAACTAAAACCTCTCGTTGTAAGATTTAATCACGGTTTTTTAAGGGAGACTATAATTAATAATACAAACAAAATTTTAAAAAAACTTGGGGTTGATTTTATTGATTTTACACCTAATTGGAAAATTGTTAAAAAATTAATGCTAGAGTCTTTTAGAAGAAAAACAGACTTTTGTTGGCACTGCCATACTGGTATTTTTTCCTACCCATTAAGAATGGCAATAATGCAAAAAGTTCCACTAATTTTTTATGGAGAGCCAACCTCTGAATTCGATAGTTATACTGATTACGCAGATAATGAAATTGAATATTTTGATGAAAAAAAATTTAATATTAAATTTAATTTAGGTATAACGGCAGACGATATGTTCAATATGCTTAATAAACCTGAAGATCCAATAGATAAAAGAGACCTTCTGCCTTATACATTTCCATCAATTGAGGAATTTAAAAAGATTAACTTATGCCCTGTAGCTTTGGGAAGTTTCATTAAATGGGATACTACAAAACAAACAAATATTATTAAAAAAGAACTAAACTGGGAAACTGATGAAGTGGAACATGTTCCAAAAGAATTTAACCCAAATGGTGAAAAAATAGAGTGTTTTATGCAAGGAACAAGAGATTATGTAAAATGGCTTAAAAGAGGATATAGCAGAATGACCCAAATAAATTCAATGTTAGTAAGAAATAAAAGAATGGATCCAGATAAAGCGAAAGAGCTTAATGAAAGATATGATGGAATTAAACCAAAATCACTAGAAATATTTTTAGAATACGTGGGTATGGAGGAATCGGAATTTAATGAGATTATTGACGAGATGGTTATACCTCCTCATAAACCTAATTTTGACCAAAATTATATCTCAGAAAAAATTTGGGATTTTGATAATTGGTATAGAGAAAATAACAAAAAAAAATGATAGGTATTATTAATTACGGTCATGGCAATATTGGATCAATAGAAAATGCTTTATCAAAAATTAATTTTACACATAAGGTCATTACTAATCCTGAAAAATTAAGTTCTTATACTCATTTAATTTTACCTGGGGTTGGATCTTTTTCAAAGTGTATGGATGTAATTCAAAATAGAGGTTGGGAAAATTATCTAAAAGCATCAGTTTCCCAAGGTGTGCGTTTATTGGGCATCTGTCTTGGAATGCAATTATTATTTGACACTGGAGAGGAAGATGGCGAGTCAAAAGGATTAGGATTTATTAATGGAAATGTAAAAAAAATGATACCTGGAAAAGACGAAGCCTTGCCACATGTTGGATGGAATAACATAATTAGTAAAAAAAAAAATCACGATTTATTTAAAAATGTATCAATAAATGCCGATTATTATTTTGATCACTCCTATGAGTGTATTCCTTTAAACACAGATGTTATTTTGTCAGAAACTAATTATGGTAATAATAAAAAATTTGTTTCAATTGTAGGATATAAAAATATTTATGGGATTCAATTCCATCCAGAAAAAAGCCCACCCAATGGTATATTCTTACTCAAAAATTTCATAAATTTAAGCTAAAATTTTAAAAATGCTCAAAAAAAGAATAATTCCTGTACTATTACTAAAGGATGGAAAAATGGTTAAGGGAAAAAAATTTAGAAATTATAGGGATACTGGCAGCCCTGAGTCAGCAGTCGATGTGTATAGTTCCCAAGATGCTGATGAATTAATTTTTTTAAATATATCGCAAAATAAAGACTATTTTATAGAATTTAAAAATATAATTAAAAAAGCTTCAAAAAAATGCACAATGCCAATGACAGTCGGGGGAAATATAAAAAATCTAGAAGATGTAAGAGAAATGCTTAGGATTGGTGCTGATAAAATAATTATAACCTCTGAAATAGTAGATAATTTTTCTTTAATCAATGAAGTTGCTTATAATTTCGGAGCACAATGTATGATTGTAGGAATAGACTATAGTTTTGATGAAACAAGTAGCAAATACTTTGTCTGGAAAAATCTATTTCAAAATAAAACAAAATATGAGTTATTTGAATATATTGATATTATTAAAAAATACAATTTTGGAGAATTATTTTTAAATTCAGTTGATAGAGATGGGATGATGATTGGCTATGATATTGATACTATACAAAAGGTTAAAAGTTTAATAAATGTGCCTATTATTGCCTGTGGAGGTGCAGGAAACTTTCAACATTTTGAAAATCTGTTTAAAAATACAAAAATATCAGCGGCGGCATGTTCGAGCATATTTCATTTTGGAGACAATAATCCCATACGGGCACGTACACATTTAAGAAATAAGGGTATTTTAATGAGAAATTTGAAGTGAAATTTTTATTAATTAATATCAAAAAAATAAGCAAATCATTAGTTTATCACATATGAATAAAAATATTCTTCAAACTAAAAAAGTAATATTATAAAGATCAATATAAATGATTAAAAATAATATATTTACAATTAAACAACTTAAAAATGTAGTTTTTATTGGTGAGCATGAATCTCTAAAAAATCTTATTAGAATTAATGATAAATTTAAAATAAAATCATTAATTATTACTTCGCCCATTCAAAAAAAAAAATTTGACAAAAATTTAAAATATAAAACGTTTAACAAACTTAATAAAAGTTTTATGAATTACGTTTCAAAAAAAGTAGAAATAAATAACTCTTTATTTATATCTATAAAGTCAAGATGGATTTTCAAAAAAAGTATGATAAAAAAGTTTTTTCAAGGAAATTTAATTAATTATCATCCTGCTCGACTACCATATTACAGGGGAGGAGCTACTTCATCTTGGAGAATTATGAATGGAGACAAAATAGACTGTCAATTATTTCATATTGTCTCAGAGAAGGTTGACGAGGGACCTATTTTATATTTTGAAAAATCAATTGTTCCAAAAAATTGCAAAACCCCTTTAGATTTTGAAAAATATAGTAGTATTCAAATAGTTAAACTTTATGAAAATTTTATTAAGATTTTAAAAGTTAAAAAAAAAATTATATTATCAAAGCAACCTTCATACATAAGCCATTATTTTCCAAGACTAAATTCTAAAATTAATGGTTGGATAGATTGGTCGATAAATTCGTCAAATTTGTCAAGATTTATAGATTCTTTTGATGATCCTTATCAAGGAGCTATTACTATGTACAAATCTAAAAAAGTTTTCATAAAAGGTGCTTATCTTCATGGTGGAGAAATTTCTAAGCATAATTATATGTCAGGAATGGTTTCAAGACATGATGGTGAATGGATTACAGTTTGTACTTCTGATGAAAATTCAATTTTGATAACAGAAGTTATAAACGATAAAGGTAAAAATATTATTAAATCGATTAAACCTGGAGAAAGATTTTATACTCCTGCTTCAGAAATTGTTAAATCTAGAAGTTACAGAGCAAAATATGGCCCAAGGGGTTTATCAAAATATTAATCTTGTAAAATTTAATAAAAAGAAATAAATTATTTTTAGTGAGCTTCAGAATTTTAAATATAAATAAAAAATATAACTTTTTTAAAAGTTATTTTAAAAGTTTTGGACTAAATGAGATATTAGCAGATAGAAATTTTTACAAACGTTCAATAAATGAAATGAATGTAAAACATGCTTACGAACCAGAACTGGATGATTTATATCTTCTACATAGCTACATAATTAAATATAAAAGAATGACCGTTTTAGAATTTGGAACAGGATGGTCTACATTGGTAATGGCTAATGCATTAAAATATAATATAAATAAATTTTCAAACAATATACAAAATCTAAGATTAAATAATGCTGGCCAAATTCATACTATTGATAATGAAAAAAAATGGAATAAAGTAACTAAAGCAAAAACAGCTAAATATTCAAAACTTGTAAAATTACATTATTCCGAAGCAAAAATGGATGCTTTCAATGGAAGAATATGCACCTCATTTAAAAATCTACCAAAAATTAATCCTGATTTTATTTATTTAGATGGCCCTGACCAGTTTAATATAAAAGGAAAACAAAATGGAATTAACATTAACCATAATGATTTTATGCCAATGAGTTGCGATATATTAAAAATTGAAAATTTTTTAAAACCCGGAACAATAATTGTTGTAGACGGTAGAGCTGCTAATAGTAGATTTTTAAAAGTAAATTTACAGAGAAACTGGAAATATGGGTATAATAAAATAAATGATCAACACGTATTTTATCTTAATGAAAAGCCGTTAGGTAAATTAAATCAAAAACAACTTAATTTTTATTTTAAAAAATAATTTTTGCACATAGTTAAAAACATCAAATAATCAGCGTTTCGTAGACTTACTTTGGTATTGACTGTAAAAAAAAACAACGTTATGGTGTTCAAATATTGAACACATGAAAGATAACCAAGATCACTTTGAAATATTAAGAAAAATAAAAAAAAAACCTCAATCTTCACAAAGAGAATTGGCACAAGAATTAGGGTTTAGTTTAGGTAAATTAAACTACTGTCTAAAAGAGTTGCAAAAAAAAGGTCTTATTAAAATTGAAAATTTCAAAAAAAATCCCAACAAAATCAATTATTTATATGTTCTTACTCCTGAAGGATTGGCTCAAAAAACCAAACTCACCATTAATTTTATGAAAAGGAAAATGAAGGAATTTGACGAACTAAAAAAAGAAATGGAGGAATAACAATATGTGGATTGTTGCAAAAATGAAAAAAAATCAAATTAATATTTTGCAAGAATCTATCAAAAAAAAAATCGGTTCTGAATCAGAGCTATATATTCCCAAAATTCAAATAACTAAAATGATAAAAGGTAAATTATTGAATAAAGAAAGTAAATTTTTGTTAGGAAATTATTTTTTTATTAAAAATAATAAATTTGAAAACTCAGCAATTTTGGAGACCCTAAAATATTTGAAAGGTTTGCATTCAATTGTACCATTTGCTATTAGTTCGCAGAGAGAAATAATAGATTTTATTAATAAATGTAAAAAAAATGAAAATAAATCTGGTTTTATATCTCAGAGCTTTTTTAACTTAATTATAAATAAGAAAATCAAATTTTACTCTGGACCTCTAACAAATTTTATTTGTGAATTAATTGAAGTAGAAAAAAACAAAATTAAGGTATTGGTTAATAATTATATGGTTACAGTAAATTCGAAGAATAAATTATTATTCTAACCAATTAAAGATATGAATATTAAAAAGGTTAAAGAAAGCTTACTTTACCTGGTGCGGAGCTATTCCAATATTTATGAAAAAAGATATTAAAAGATAATGAATATTTATATATTTATTGAGATCAAAAATAGAGAGTTATCGTCAAAACTTCTTTTGGCTATGGAGTCTGCAAAAAGAGGTCACGATGTTTATCTTGGTGATATACTGCCTTACTTTAATAGAAATTTATTAAAACCTGGAATTTTTCATCATAAGTCTCTCACACCTTCTAAACAAAGGGTTAATCTTTTTAAAAAACTCAGAAAAAAAAAATTTAAAATAACTTCTTTGGATGAGGAAGCTAGTCATTTAAACGATCATCCAGATGAATTTACGATGACAAGATATGGAAATAAAACAATTAATTATGCTGAAAAAATATTTACTTGGGGAAAATTTGACTACAACGGTTTAATTAAAAAATATCCAAAATTCAAAAAAAAATTCATTAATTCAGGAAATCCAAGAGTAGATTTTTGGAAAAAAAAAAATTTTAGATTTTATAAAAACAATCTTATAAATCATAAAAATTATATTTTGATTAGTTCAAATTTTGAAACTATTTGTGGTTATAATAATTTAGCAAAAACCATACAACTATACAGGGACTTGGGTTATTTTAAACAAGGTTATGCTGAAAAAACTTTATATGAAAAAGCATCAAAGGAATATGTGATCTTTTATGATTTTGTTAAACTTATAAAAAAATTAAGTCTGAGATTTCCTAAAAAAAAAATTATTTTTAGACCTCATCCAATTGAAATAGTTAGTGACTGGCAAAAAATTTTTTTTGATTACAAAAACATTATTGTTACTAATTCTGGAGAAATAGGTAGTTGGATTACAAATAGTATTTTAGTTATTCACAATGGAAGCACTGGAGGGCTTGAGGCATCATTAAGAAAAAAAAAAGTAATATCTTTTAGCCCAAAAAATCTAAACATAGGTTATAATTTTCCAAATAAAATTTCAGAAAATTTTGTTACGTTGAAAAGTGCTTTTAAAGGCGTTGAAAGATATTTGTCAAAAACAAAGAAAGTAAATTTTGATAAAAGATATGACAGTAAAATCAATTTAAGATATCAAAATTATCTTAATAACGACGCTTATTTAAAAATTGTAGATGAGTGGGAAAAGATTAAAGATAAAAATCTTCTTATTAAAAATAATACAAGTAAACTTAAACTTTATTCAAATCTAAAGAAAATCAAATCAAAATTTAAAAAAACAAACATTAAAAATAATAAATTTTCAGATTTTAATGTAACAGAAATAAAAGTTTTACACAAAAAACTATGTAATATTGATAATGATTTTAAAAATATTAATATAGATATTTTATCTGGGAAATTTTTAAGAGTTTACAAATGATTAGGAATATAAATAGCATTTTTAAAAGTTTTGACCTCAGCTTAAAAAAAAAAGCAGTTAATATTTTTCTTATTTCTCTTATAATCATCCCACTTGAATTTTTAAGTATTGCTGCAATTATCCCGTTATTTTCATCCATATTTGAGAATACTTCTACAAATTCAGTCATTGATTTTAGTTTTTTAGAATTAAATTTTTTTGGCGATAACAGAATAACTAATGCTTTGATTTTGTTATTAATACTTTTTCTCTTTAAAAATTTTTTTTTAGCTTTTTTTTTTAAAAAGAAATTCAACTATATTTTTTTGATCCAGAAGCAAATATCAAGAATGATATTTTTTAATTATTTGAGTTCAAATTATAATTTTTATATAAAAAATGATAGCTCAACAATTATAAGAAATATAATTAACGAGGTGAGTTTCTTTACAAAAGGATATCTGTTAGGAATTATTGAATTAGTTTTGGAAATGTTAGCTATAATTACTATAGGTATTTTTTTGATAATTTATGATCCAAAAACAACAATATCCTTAATAATTTTTTTAACTTTTTTAACTTATTTGATTGATAAAGTTAAAAAAGATCGGATAAAAAAAATTGGGATTAAGAGATTTAATTACAACAGATATATTATTCAAATATTGTCTGCAACTTTTAAAGGGATTAAAGAAATTAAAGCAAATTTTTTGGAAAAAAAAATGCTTGATGAATTTAATAAAAGAAGTTTTATAAAATTATTTCATGAGCAAAAAATGTCGTATATTTCATCACTTCCTAGATTGTTATTTGAATTGATGTGCATAATTGCTCTTAGTGCTATTGTTTTAGTTAATAAAGACAAAGGATCAAATCTTGGAGAAATAATAGCTGTTTATACTTTTGCAACGTTCAGACTTATGCCATCTTTTGTAAAATTAACAATGGTTTTACAAACAATGACTCATGCTCAACCGAGTGTAGAGGTTGTAAGGGATCATTATCTTAAAAAACAAGATGAGATAAAAAGAAATCTAAAAAAAATGGATGAGATGCTAGATAAAAATAAGAATTTCGAAAGATTAAAAACTCTTAAAATTAAAATTGATCAATTTAAATATGATCAAAATATAATTATAAAAAATTTTGACCTAGAAATTAAAAATGGAGAAAAGATTTGTATTAGTGGTAAATCTGGTAGCGGCAAAACTACACTCATCGACATCATTACTGGAATTATTGAATGCGAAAATTTAAAGTTCATTTTTAATGGAAATGAACTTAAAGAAAATCAATCTTTTCAAAAAAGGACTTTCTCTTATATTCCTCAAAATCCGACTGTGTTTCAGACTTCAATACAAGATAACATAACATTGTTTGATGAAAAAATTGATGTTGAAAAATACACTAAATCAATCGAGTTAAGTAGATCTGATTTTGTTAGAAATTTTGAAGAGAGAGATTTTAAAGAAATTTCAGAAAACGGAACCAATTTGTCAGGCGGTCAAATTCAAAGAATTTTTATTGCAAGAGCAATATATAGTAATAAGGAAATACTTATATTTGATGAGTCGACAAATGAATTAGATTTTAAAACTGAAAATCATATTGTAGACGATATTTTAAAACTACCTCAAAGTGTGATATTTATTACTCATAAAGAAGACATTAAAAAGAAATTTCCAAAAATCATTGATATCGAAAATAAATAGAATTAAAAAAAGATGTTTTCAAAGCAAAATAATTGTAAAATTTGTTCATCCACAGGAATAGAATTATTCAAAATAAAATTTGATAATAAGAAAATATTAAATTTTTTTAATTCAGAATATGGAAAAAAAACTTCAAATTTTTTAAAAAAAAAAAATTGGTAAAGAAAATTTTATTTTAAAAAAATGTTATTATTGTGAATTTATTTGGCAAAAGAATATTCCAAATAATTCTTTCCTAAAACAACTTTATGATAAAATTATTGACCCTATTGATAGTTTTAAAAAATCAAAAGATATTAATGTTTTACAAAAAAAATATATTGAAAATGAAATTATCTTTTTTCAAAATTTTCATAACGAAAATGATTTAAATGTTCTAGATTTCGGGGCTGGATGGGGAACATGGTTGTTAAATATAAAAACAAAATGTCCAAATATTTTTGCATCAGAGTTTTCTACTATTAGAAAAAGATACCTTATTAAAAATGATATAAATGTTATAAATTTTAAAGATAAGAAATATAATAATTATTTTCATGTTGTAAGACTAGAACAAGTTCTAGAACATATTGTAGATTTAAAAGGTATGATTTTTAAACTAAAAAAGATGATTAAAAAAGGTGGAGTTTTATCTATAGGAGTACCCAATGGACAATATGAGATAAATAAAGAATTGATAAAATTAAAAAAGGGACCCATTCAACCATTAGAACATTTAAATTGTTTTAATAATAAAAGTTTGAAAATACTTTTTAAAAAAAATGGTTTTAAATCAATGTCAATTTTAAAAATTGTTACTACATTTTTAAGAACAAAAAGGTTTAATTATTACAATATAAGGTACATTCTTGTGTTAATTAAAAATTCTTTCTTTTCAACAAAAATTTATTTCATAAAAATAAGATGATTTCTAATTAAATGATTAAGTTTTTTTATAAAATAGCAACAATATTAAAAAACTTTAATTTTTTTCTTTTTTTTAAAATAAATCTAATAATTTTAAAAAAGAACTATTCAAAGTATCCTAGTTATGTTGAAGAATTTGAAAGAACTTTAGCAAATAAATTCAATTTTAAATATTGCCTAAGTTTTTCAAGTGGCACAGCAGCCTTTTATGCATCAGTTCTCTCATTAAATTTAAAGAGGAAATCCAAAGTTTTGATTTCTGTTTTAACATTCCCTTCAGTAATAGAAATTCTTAAAAAACAGGATTTTGACATAAGCTTCATAAATATTGATAAAAATTTCAAATTTGATTTGAGTAATCTAAAAAATGAAAAATATGATTTATTAGTACTTACACATCCTTTTGGTTTTTATCTTGATGTTGAAAATATAAATAAAGTTTTAGATGGAAAGAAAAAAATTATTTTTGATTCAAGTCATTCACAAGGAATTGAGATTGAAGGTAAAGACCATATGAAATTTGCAGACATTTCTTTTATGAGTCTTCAAGGAAATAAAGCAATCTCTGGTGGTGAGGGTGGTGTAATTTTTACTGATAATGAGCATTCTTACCTGCAAATGATTAATAATCATCATCCTGGTCATAAAAAAAATATAAAATTAAAAGTTGCTGGAGGGATAAACGATTTAAAGTTAAGAATGCATCCTTTAGCAGCAATTTTAGCCAAATATGATCTTAAAAAATTTGAAAATAGAAATAAAGAGTTGACCAAAAAAATTAAACTAATGTATGATTATCTAGATAATCTTGGAATTCAACATCCTTACAATGAAAATTCTAAAATAGGAGGATTTCACTTCGGTATTCCTTTTTTTTCTAAGAAAAATCTTTCATCAAAATATATAAAAAAATATAACTGGTATGAAAATTTACGTTCTTTGGAAATAAAATCTGCATCTTCTGAAAGTGACGTGACTTTTTTTAAAGAACTATATTTTTTTGATTTAGAGTGGATTAAAAGAGAGAATATTTCTAATCTTAAAAAAGAAATAAATAAAATTTTCGAAGATGATAATTGATTTAAAAAAAAAAAACCAGATTTATTTTTGAATTTTAAAAAAAAAATTAATCAAATTTATGATTTTATTATTATAGGCTCAGGTCCAGCTGCATCAATATTGATAAACAATTTAATAAAAACTAAAAAAAAAATTTTAGTTTTAGAAAAAGGCGGTTTTGAAAAAACTTTTTATGACGATTTAGCAAGCGATAATTTTAAAATAAAGAATTCGTCTAGAGTATTTGGTGTTGGTGGCACAAGTAATAAGTGGTCACAAGTATACTCTTTGTTTTCAAAGACCGAAATGAATAATTTTGAAAATAAAAATATATGGCCCTTAAGTTATAAAGATCTTTTTTATTGGAGTAAAAAAGTTGGACCAAAATATAAATTCAATGTTAATAATCTTGGCTCTGAATATATTTACAAAAAAAAATTTTATTCAAGAAAATTCATTGAAATTACAAAGCCTTTAAGATTTTCAAAATATTTTAAAAGTAAAAAAATTGATATGATCGTTAATTGTGAAGTTGAAAGCATAGAGAACTTTAATAAATATAATGCTGCATATTTTAAATTTCATAATAGAGGGTATTTTATCAAATCAAAAAAATTAATAGTTTGTGCTGGAGGAATAGAATCGAGTTTATTAATTTTGAGATCTCTAAAAAATGCAAAATTAAAAAATTTGAAAAACAAAAAAATTGTAGGAAGGTATTTTATGGATCATCCCAAGTGTTATGTTGGAGAAATTAAACATCCTAAAAAAGATTTAATTAAAAATTTAAAATTAGTTTATAAAAAAAATATAAATACTTATATTGGGCTATCGTTATTTGATAATAAAAAAAGACTTTTAAACACCTATATTCGATTTGAAGAAAAAAAATTTTTTTTAAATTTAAAAAAAAAGATTATGCTCAGGATATTTTTAGAGATGGAACCTCGATTTAGAAATAGAATTTATTTAAAAAAAAACTTAGGTAAAGTTGACTTGTTAATAAGCAAGAATGAAACTCAGGTGTCAAAAAAGCTAGTCAAAGAGATAATTAATTTTTTTAGTTATAATCCAAAATTAGAAAAATTGGATTTCAATAAAGATAAATTGGTGGGTGCATCCCATCATATGGGTGGATTAAGTTACCCCAAAATCATAGATAAAAATTTAAAGTTTAGAGGACTTAAAAATGTCTTTTGTTGTTCATCTGCAGTTTTTCCTACATCTGGAAGTGCAAATCCAACATTAGTTATTTGTGCTTTAGCTCAAAGATTAAGTGCATATTTAAATAGAATTTAGACTTATTTTTTCTAAAAATACTAAACATTAAAAGTGATAATTTCTTATAAAAAAAAATTTATATTTCTGCACTGCAGAAAGACAGCTGGTACATATATATCTTTTCTTCTATATGATTTTTTAGAAAATAGTGATTTAATTTTAGGATCGCTTGAAGATATTAATAAAGTTAAAAAATTAAAAATTTCAAATCATAAAGAATTGTTTAAACTTAATAATTTTTCACATCTGATAAACTCAATCATTAAAACTACAATAAATGGTGGTGACATTGGTTTCTTTATGAACAATTTTTATAAACAAAAATATCGAGATATCAGCAAAAATCCTCCCCATATGTCAATTGAACAGATACATGAAAACTTTCCTGAAACTAGGAATTTTTTTACATTTTGTTTTGTCAGAAACCCTTACGATTATGCAGTTTCAGATTATTTATGGAGGATAGGTCAGTACAAAGATTATAAAGAAATGCAATTCAAAGATTATTTAAAATTAAAATTGAAAAACAGTAAGCATAGAATTATTCCAGAGCCAAAAACCAATTGGGAAATCTACACCAAAAAGAATAAAGTTTCTGTTGATTTTGTTGGAAAGTTCGAGAATCTAAATGATGACCTTGAAATAATCTTTTCAAAAATTGGTTTGAGCAATTATAAGTTGAAAGAAAAAAATCTTCTATTCAAAAAAAATTTTTCACGAAAAAATTATAGGGAGTATTATTCCAAAGAGGAGAAAGACTTAGTAGAAAAATTACACTATAACGAAATTAAAGAGTTTGAATATGAATTCTAATAAAAAGATATTTTATATTTCAGATTTTTCTTTGCCAAATATGTCTGCCTATACAATTCATGTTTTAAAAATGTGCGACGCGTTTTCTGAGAGTAATTACGATCTTTGTTTGCTGCTTCCGCATATAAAAAAAGGATATAAATTCAAAAAAATAAAAAAAGACTATTTGTTAAAAAGTTCGTTTAAAATCCTTGGATTTTTTAAATCTAAGATCAAAAGAAACTTACCTGCTTTACTATTATTTTCGTTAAAGTTATTTAATTTTCTACAAAATTACGAAAAACCTCATTTAATTATTTCCAGAAGTATAATTCCTGCTTTGTTTTTATCAATTTTTGGACAAAGATTATTTTTAGAAATCCATACTGAGATCAAAGGGATGACGAAGTTTCTTTTTTTAATCTTAAGCTATTTTAACTTTTTTGATAGAATTAAATTTATTCTAATAAATAAAAATTTGAATAAAAAATTTAAACTTCGAAATAAAGATTTTATAGTTTTAGATGATTGTGTTGATTATAGAGATTTTAAACATCATAAAAAAAAAATTAATTCATGTGTTTATACAGGTAGTTTTGTTGAAGGCAAAGGGATTGAGACAATAGTTAGCATAGCAGCAGAAATTCCTAAAGTAAAATTTATTTTATATGGAAATTTGAAAACATTAAGTGATAATCTGTACAAAAAAATACATAGCCAAAAAAACATCATCTTAAATGATTTTATAACGTACAATAAAATTGCAAATATTTTACCCAAGAATAAAATACTTTTAATGCCTTATGAGAGAAAAGTTGGTGTGCTTATAGATAACTTAAATGTCTCAAGTTATATCTCTCCTTTAAAATTGTTTGATTATTTAGCCTCCGGCTCTACAATTATAGCCTCAAGAAAAAAGGCTTATTCACATATATTAAAACATCAATTTAATTGTTTTCTTGCGCAATCTGATGATATTAGAGAATGGGTTAAAACAGTAAAAAAAGTATTATCAATGCCATCTTATATACAAAAAATTCAAAAAAATTCAATCCAAACCGCAATAGAATACAGTTGGTTAAAAAGAGTTGAAAAAATAATAAAATTTAGAAGTAAAATTTAAATTATCAAAATGATAAAAAAATTTGAGGCACCAAAGTATATTATTGTTTTAGGAACAACATATTCTGGTTCAGGCGCAATTTTTGATTATTTAGTAGGGAGAAATGACTTACATAATCCCTTAGTGGGTGAGGAATACTTGCTTCCAATTCTACCAAATGGTTTTATGGATCTGGAAGCAGCGGCAGGTAAAGCTTTTGTTCCTGAAACATCAGAGTATCATATAATTAAATTTCGAGAAATTTCAGAAAAATTATCTAATTTTTGGTCTAATGGGCCAAAAAAAAAACAACTTAAAGAATTTTCAAAAAAATTTAACAAAAATATCAACCAACTTTTGAATGATATTATCGCTGCTGATTATCCAATGAAAATATTATGGAGAGAACTTTTAAAAAGTCCATTAGAAAAAAATTTGAGTAGAATAAAAAACTTAACAGGTATGGGAGAGTCAATACCACCAACGCGACTTCTAGTACCCCCAAAAAAATTTATAAAAGCAGTAGAAAAAATGCATGATAATTTATTTAAAACTAATTCTGACAAGAGACCAACTATTTTAAGTCAAGCAGGGTCAGGATGGAATCCCATAGAGTCAACAAAATATTTTGATGATTGCAAAAAAATACTTATTACTCGTGATCCTAGAGATCAGTATTTGGAAATTAAAAAATATAAAAAGGGTCAATCTGTAATGGGTTTTATCGATTGGTACAAAGAAATGCAGAACCGTTTAAAATCGATAAATGATGAAAATATTTTACAAGTAAGATTTGAAGATTTTGTTAATCATAATAAAAAATATATTAGAATAATTTGTGATTACCTAAATCTTTCGGATAAGGTGGAATCAAATTATAGTGCAGAATTATCAAAAAAAAATGTTTATAAATTTAAAGATTGCAAAGATCATAAAGAAATACAATTAATAGAAG
>MDTG01293271.1_pt1 | contig 14852 bp, 16 predicted proteins | sample 811421 | NCBI WGS metagenome assembly MDTG01 (sample SAMN05326645, study PRJNA326480) | marine metagenome | isolation source: seawater | place: Pacific Ocean: South East | collected 2011
ATAAAAATATCTGAAGGGAAAAAAATTAAGGTTGAAAAAATTAATCTTGTTCTCATTCCATTAGAATATTTTTTCAAAGGGGTTTCTAAAAAATCTTTTAGATTAGCAAATTCAGTTATTTCACTAATTTTACTATCAATAATATTTTTTTGCAGTCCAAATAGTGTTGCTAAAAAACGAATATTTTCTATCCCTGTCTGCTCTAACTCCATACCAAAATTTAAATCAAGAATAGGAATTAATTTACCATCAATCATGATTTGACCTTCGGAAGGTTCGGTTACTTTTGAAATCAATTTACATAAAGTCGATTTGCCATAACCATTTTTACCTAAAATAGCAACAGACTCTCCTCTTTTAATTTCGCAATTAACTCTATTTATGGAAATTAGTCTATCTGAATTATCTTCTTTATTAAAAATGAATGATTTAAAAATTTTAAAAAATTTTTTATGATTATATGTTCCTAAATTATAGTGCTTCGAAATATTTTCTAATTTTAAAATAATATCAGACATAGTCTACAACATTTCCTATAGTGTTTTTATAAATTTTTAAACAAATGGTAAATACAACAATTGTCATTATAAAAGATGAATAAAAATAGTTCATATTTAATTCGCCACTTGAAAAAAATAAACTTCTAAAAAAATCAATATAAAAAGTTAAAGGGTTTAAATAAAAGAAATATTGGTACTTTTCAGGAATACTATTTACAGAATATACAATTGGAGTAACATAAAATACAATCTGTATACCGTATTGAGAAATAAATTTTAAATCTCTAAATTTTGCACTTAAACATGCAATTAATAACCCTATAGAAGAGGCAAGACATGAAAGAAAAATTATCACAACTGGTAAAAAAATTAATAGGATAAAATTTATTTTTAATTCATAACCTAGAATTATATGATAAATATAAATTATTAAAAAAATTAAAATATTAACAGTCAAAATAAAAATATTTTCTAAAATTAATGCAGCAACTATTGTAATTTTTGGAATAAAAGCATTTCTAATATATCCAGCAAAATTTAAAAAAGTGTCTGAGGTTTTCAACCAAGTGCTTTGAAAAAAAATCCATGCCAACATAGCGGATGAGTAAAATAGAAAAGGTGGTATCTCATCAGTTGATAATTTTGCAATTTTTGAAAAAACTAGTGTAAATAAACCTGACTGAATTACTGGTATCAATATTTGCCAAAAAGGTCCGAGTATAGTTTGTTTATAGATTGTTGCGATATTTCTTAAAAATAATAAGTAAATAAAACTTCTGTAACTATAAACTGATTTAAAATTAATATTATTAAGACTATTTTTTTTTATAATTTCCATAAATTTTTTAAAGTTTTTTTTAAAACATTTATAAACAAATGAATTATTTGTCCTTTATATTTTATACAGTCATTTCTCCAATAGTATTTTTGAAAAAAGGAATATTTATAATTATTACCTACATAATTTGATCCTACAAAGCTAGATTTAAATTCTTTAAAATATTTTTTATTATCTTTTAATTTTATATTAACTCCATTAGAAGGTGTTTCGTAGCTCCTACTATTAATTGGCATAACAACATAATTAAATTCTGATTTAATATACTCTTCTATAGGAGAGTCGTAGAGTGGTGCTATGTGGGAGTTTACAAAATTTGTATCCCAAAATTTTTTAATTAATTTCCATTTATTTTTAGAGACACCCCAGCCTTTTCCTATTCCATATATAAACTTAGAATAAAGATTTTGTGTTGAGGGAGAAAACTTCATTTTAGAAAAGAAATTTACAGCAAAAAAATTTTTATCTTTATTATATTTATTTATTATAAATGTTCCAAATTGAATGGCGTCCTTTGCTAAAATTATATCATCCTCAACATAAAAGCACATATCACTCTTAAGATTTTCAAATGCAAATTTCATTCCTTTGTAACCATTTAAAAGCATCTTTTTATGGGGATTAAATTTTTTAGGATATTTTGTTTTTAAAATATAAAATTTTTTATGATTAATCTTTTTGAATAAATTGATAAAATTTTTATTTATATCTTGTTGAACAATTACAATATTACAATTTTTAACATAAGATACATTCATTAAATTCATTAGATTTTTTTCTAGAACTAAATGTCTATTATATGAAGTAATAATAATACTTATTTTATTTTTGGATTTTTTATTAGACATTAAGAAATTTAAATTTATGTTAATAATGAGCTACATCTTATGCTCTAGCATCTTTTTTTGAGATGATATATTTTTTAATTGGCCATTTTATTTTTAAATTTTCATTAAAAGGGTTTAATATTTTCTCAAATTTTTTTTTATATACTTGCGTGTTTGCATAAATAATTATGGTATTATCTTCTAAAGTTTGAAAACCATGAGCAAAATTCTCCGGAATAATTAAAAAATTATTTTTTTTTTCACATAAAATCTTTGACTTCACCTTATAATTTTTTAAATTAACACTTATATCAAATATTTTACCCTTAATCACAAATATAACCTTGGTTTCTTTAAATTTTCCCTCTTGATAATGCAGTCCTCTAATTGTTCCTTTTTTTTTTGTATATGAAAGATTAATTTCTTTAATTTTTTTTAGCTTATTACTCAATTTTTCAGATATCAATTTTGAAAAAAAACCTCTGTGATCTTTTGTTTTTTTATGTTTTTTTAGAATCATCAGTTTAATTTAATATATTTCTTACAATATTTACTTTATCCAAATATTTCAAAAAAATTATTTTAGTGTCATTTTTAATTTTTTTACATCTTCTATATCTTAAAAAATTTAAAAATTTTCTAAATAATAGAAAATTACCAGATAATAGTACTTTGAATTTAAAAATATAAAATATTATTGTTAAATATAGTGACGAGTAATTATTTATATTCTGTTTTTTAGAAAATTTTTTCAAACAATCATAAAACAATTTTTGAAATTTTTTCTCAAAAATCCATGTGGTTATGTCATTTTTTTCAAACTTATGTAGATTATTTAAATGCTGACCTTTAAACCAACCAATTTGCTGATCAATGAAATCTCTACCTTTTAAAGTTAAACAAACAATATGAAATAATTCCCAAGTTTCTCTATAATTTTTCATAAGTGGTTTGAATGAATTAATTAAATCTAATAAACATTTAGTTTTAACAATTGAATACACTCTATCTACATATCTATAGGTAAGTGATTGAAAAAGTCTTATATTATTATTTTTAGAGTCTTTCTGCCTGTTAATTAAATCAGTATTAATACCACTTTGATTATTTAGTGATGATAAATTTTCATAACTGAAATTAAAACATAAACTTTGTGCTGATGAAAATTCTGGATTTTTATTCAAAAATTCAATACATCGATATACACTTTCTTCAAGAATAAAGTCATCGTCAGAGAAAATTAGAGAATATTCTGTATTGATTTTATCTGAAATATCTAAAACTCTTTCTAAGATATTTTTTTTATCCGAAAAATAAAATTTTATATTTTTTGTTTCAAATTCTCCAAAATTTTTTTCGAGATTGTGAACAACAATTACTTGTAGTCTAGTTTTAGAGTAGTAATCACTAATATTTTTGATAAATCTTTCTCTGTTTGTTGGTATAATTATTAAAAAATTATTCATAATTTTTTTTAATAAAAAATCTGAAGTCATCTTCCACAAGTTTTCTCATATCTATTTTCTGTTTATGATATTTTTCATACCAAGAAATAGTCCTATCAAGTACCTCATCTTTTGTCATAATATTTTTTAAATTATATCTTTTTTGAATTTTGATAGTATTCAATAATAAACTTTTCTTTTCTTTACTAGTAGATCTTAAAAATTTTTTTTTTATTGAAAAACTCTTTTCAAATTTTTTTAAAATTTGACTAACACTTAAAGAAGAATTATTGGGACCTAAATTAAAAATTTCATAATTTTTTTTTTTGGAATAAGTCTTTTTAATTATATTCTTTATAGTAAAAATTACATCTAGAATATGTTGCCAGGGTCTAATTGATTTTTTATTTCTTATATAAAGAATTTTTTTTTTTATGGAGCTTAAAACTATATCTGGGATTAATCTAGATTCGTTATAATCTCCACCTCCTATTATATTTCCAGCTCTTAAAACTAAAATATTCTTATTTTTTAAAAAACTTTTTGTATAACTATTAATTATTATCTCGCTTGCAGCCTTACTTCCACTATATGGATCATCTCCGTTTAATTTATCAATTTCTTTAAATGCTTTTTTCTTTAGTTTGTTTTCATAGACTTTATCTGTTGTAAAAAAAAGACCAGTTTTCAAAAATTTATATTTTTTTAATATTCTCAAAATATTAATTGTACCAGTAATATTAGTTTTATATGTTTCTAACGGATTTAAATAAGAATAAAGCACTAATGGTTGGGCAGCTAAATGAATTATAATATCTGGTTTAATTTTTTTAACTAATTTATCTAATTTGTTAAAGTCTGAGATATCAAAGAAAAAAGATTTTTTTTTATTAAAATGGAGTAAATCAAAAAAAATTTTTTCCTTATTTCTATCTTTTAAAGATAAACCGTAAGTATCCACATTATTTTTTAACAAAAGAAAGTTCAACCAGCATCCAACAAAACCTGTGTGACCGGTTATTAAAACCTTTTTAGAATTCCAAAAAGAGTCTGATAAAGTATTTTTTATTTTACCCACGGTGCTTTCTTTCTTTTATACAATTTATTCAGATTAATTTTATCTCTTAATGTATCCATTGGATGCCAAAATTCTTTCAGCTTATATCCATTTAAATTTTTATTTTTTACTAATTTTTCTAATACATCTTTCTCAAGAGTAGAATTTGAGTTTTTTATATAATTGAAAATTTCTGGGGAAAAAACAAAAAAACCACCATTTATCCAAATATCTTTATTATCTATCTTTTCTTTAAATTCAGATACCTTTGATTTATTAAATTTCAGAACTCCAAATCGAGCCGGAGGTTTTACTGCGGTAAGTGTACATACAGTTTTTTTTAATTTATGATTTTTTATTAAATCATTAATATTAATTTTAGCTAATCCATCTCCATAAGTTGCACAAAAACTATTGTTACCAATAATATCTTTTAACTTTGATATTCTGCCACCTGTATTTGTTTTCGATCCAGTATAAACACATTTAATATTCCATTTTTTTTTAATATCATAAAATTCAGTTATTTTTTTAGCACTCTTCACTTTATGTGTTGACTTCATTCTATGGAAATATTCATTAATCAAATGATTTTTGTAACCAGTACAGATTATGAAGTCTTTTAGACCATAATATGAGTAAATATTCATTATATGAATTAAAATTGGAATTTTTCCAATTTTAACTAATGGTTTAGGTATAGATTTTGTTTCTTCAGATAGTCTACTTCCTAGACCACCAGCTAAAATTACTACTTTCATATTATGGGGTATATATACAAGGTTTAAAAATTCAATATTTAAAATAAAAATTTAAATAAAGATGCTAATTTAGTCTAATGAATTAGTCTTCATAATATATAATATAATTTTATAATAGTTTAGTTTATGTTTGAAATAATAGAAGTATAAGGTTGTTCATACTAATTAAGAATTTATTAAAAAATTGAAAAAAAAAAACAAAAGCATACTGTTCTTGGTTAATCAGAACGATGTTTTTAATATAATAGAAATTGCTCAAGGATTAAAAAATAAACTTAATTTTATATTTTTTATTTCGGATATTTATACAAATTATGATGTAAATAAATCAACTTATTATTTACTAAAGCAAAAATTTCCAGGATCTAAAATTTATGATTTAAGTAATGAATTAATTTATTTAAATTGTCATACAAAACACAAAGTTGATTTTACATTTTTAAAAAACTTTGAGAGTCAACTTAAATCAGAACTAATAATTCAAAATTTTTTGAAAGATATTGATTTGAATAATATTTATGGTTACAGAGATTTAACATTCCATCCTTTAAATAAAAAAAATTATTTTATCTTAATCGAAAAAATAACAAAAAAAATTAGTAAAATTTTTTCATCAAATGGAATAGATCTTGTATATAGTCCTGACACCTCTAATTTTGCTCGTAATTTAATTAGAGAACTTTGTAAAAAAAAAAAAATTCCTTTTTATTGGATATCACACAGAATTTTAGGATATCTTTTTTTAGTAAATCTATCTGGTAAAAAAAAATTACTATTAACTAGAAATAATAAAATTGATAAGAAAAAAATAATTTCAATAAAAAAAATTCTTGAAGAAAATTCAAAAAATATTGAAAATAAAACTCAAATAATACCCTTAAGTGTTTTTTTTAAACGATTTAATAAAAATATATTTAATTTTTTTCAAACCTTTAGAAATAATTATCTTGGTTATAAAAGACAAAGACTTCAAAGGTTAAAACCAAATTTATTTTCCCAAAAATCAATTTTAAATTCATATAAATATTGGCTAACAAAAATATTTCGACAATATACAATTCAAAAATATTGTCTTAAAAATTTACATAAAAAAATATTAATTATAAAAAAAAAAAAATTTATCTTTTACCCCTTACATGTGACACCTGAAGCTGGAGTTTATGATCAAAAAGAGCTTTATGATCAACTCTACATAATCCAAAAAATTTCCAAACTACTTCCTATAGATTATTTTTTAGTAGTAAAATTACATCCATCTAATTTTTCTGAAGATAGTGATATTGAAAAGTTAAATTGGTACAAAAAAATAGATAAAATCTACAATGTAGTATTATTAAGTCATCACATAAATTCTAGCTATCTTATTAAAAAATCAATAGCTGTAATTACAATTAGTGGATCAGCGTGCATTGAGGCAAATTTAATGAATAAACCTTCCTTTCTAATTGGAGATGCAGAATTTTCTGAATTATACGGAATTTATAAGTTTGATAAAAATTTTTTAAATAATGTTAGAAAATTTGATAAGAAAAAATTAAATAATAACAATATTTTCTATAATTATATATTTAATGATAATACTAAGTTAGATAACTATTCGCATTTCATTTATCCTGGTTCAGAAAAAATAAGATCTAAATACAAAAATATATATAATCTATTTTCTAAAAAAATATTGAATAGTTAAGAAAATATTACTTTTGAAGTATTTATATTTTGAAATTTTCCCCTTGTATCCAAAATAAGTTTGGAATTTTTTAAAATTAAATTATAAGGAAAATTATCATGCGCTGTTAAAAGAACACAAAGTTTATAATTTTTTATATTATTAAGATTTTTGATACTTTTAAGATTTTTTTTACCAATCTTAATTTTATCAACATAAGTATCATAATAGTCAAATGAATATTTTTCTTTTAATAATGATTTAATAATTTTTAGAGCAGGACTCTCTCTATAATCATTTATATTTTCCTTATAAGTTATGCCTAAAATTAATATTTTATTTTTTTTTGAATTTTCAATAATTTTGGTAATATTTGAGTATACCCAAGAAGTAGTTTCCAAATTTATTTTTCGTGCTAAATCAATTAGATTTGAGTTAGTATTACTTTTTTTTGCAAACCAACTAATAAAAACAGGGTCTATTGGTATGCAGTGGCCACCAACACCAGGCCCAGGTGTAAACGCAGTGAAACCAAATGGCTTTGTTGCAGCTGCTTCTATAACTTTGTGAATATCTAAATTACTGTTAATACAAATTTTTTTTATCTCATTAATTAAACCAATATTTACAGATCTATATGAGTTTTCCAACAACTTAGACATCTCAGCAATTTCAAGTGTATCTGCAAGGTGAGTTTTTTTAAAAAAAATTCTATAAAAATTTTGAATTTTATCTTTAAACTTTAAATCATTAATAGATAATACCTTTGTGATATCCTGATATTTAATTTTATATTTATGCCCTATTTGCCCTGGGGAAATTCTTTCTGACGAAAAACCAAAGTTTATGTCATTAAAATTTGCATAATTTTTTTTTATATAATTTCCAAAGATTTCTCTAGTCGCCCCTGGATATACAGTGCTCTCCAATATTAATAGAGTATCTTTGGAAATTTGATTTTTTATTTTATCAAATGCCTTTTTTATATAGGAAAGATCGGGCTTATCGTTTTTTGTTATAGGTGTTGGTAGACAAAATATAACTACATTACAATTTTTTATTATATTTTTTTTATCAATATTAAATATATTTTTATTTTTAATTGCTTTTAAACGATAACTTGGAATATCCGAATTAGTAGAAATATTCTTATTTAATAGGTTGACTTTTGTTTGATCATTATCCAATCCATAAACTTCGATATTTTTGTTTTTAATCAACATATAAAGTGGAAGGCCCACATAACCCAGTCCAATAATTGCTACTTTATAATATGATTTTTTATACATAAAAAATACTAGTCAAATAAATTTTTAGAATTTTTTGAAATTTCATGCCATTTATTAAAAAACCTAAAAAGTTTTTTATGATCATCTTTTTTGGTGATCTTAATTTGATTTTTTTCTTTTTTTGCGATTAATAAGAGCTCATTTGAGTCTTTAAACCTATTTATGTAAACTACTCTAAATCCTGATAAATTTAATAAAGCTTGTAAACTTTTTGCTGAAAAATGCCATGGATGAATATCTTCTGGATGTGTTTTTGCAAAGTAATCATTCAAATTTTTTTTAAATGGCACAAGTATTCTGCTACTTTCAGTAACACATAAATAAGAGTCATTTTCTAAAACCAAGTAGATTTCTTTTAAAACATTAAGAGGATTGATACAGTTACACAATACCCAGCTTAAAACTCCAAAATTTATTTTATTTTTATCTTTACTAATAATTTTTTTTAATTTTCCAAATCCCAAACCAGAGTTATAACATTTAATAGAAATTTTTTTACTTATATGTCTAGCTAGTTTTTTTGACCCTTCAACTCCATAAATATTTTTATAGTTGAAATTTTTATTTAATATTCTTAATAAAGTTCCCTGGCCACATGCAAAATCACAAATATTAACAGCTATTAGTTTTTTCTTTTTTATAAAATTATTTATATTTTCAGCAACATAATTTAATCTCCCAATAGCAAATGGCATTTCAGAGTTGTAATCTTCTGGATTCTTGCTCCTAAAAATTTTATTACTCCAGTAATTTAAAATTTCTAATTCTGAATATTTTAACTCAGTTCTTACTACTCCAGTGGGGATATCTATAAAAACTTTACTTTTTTTGAAAAGATAAGGTTTTAAAATCTTTAATTCTTTTAAATTTTTTTTATTTGTTAAATTCTTAAAAGCATTTAAGTAAATTTTATTAAACATGATTAACCTTATACTTTAATTTCCAATAATTATTATCCTTGGTCCAAATCTCCTCATTTCTGTGTTTATTTACAATCTCCTCAAATTCAAATTTGGAAATATTTAAATATTTTAAAACTTCGTCAATATTTCTTGATGGGAATTCTCCGTCGTATTTTTTTACTAAATCTATTGCTTCCTCTCTTGAGAGCTCTCCGTTGGCAATAAAACGAGAGGCGTCTCTTGTAGCTCTTCCAAATCCGAATTTTACATATTGCATATAATAATAAATATCATCGATTTTATCGTCTAAACTATCAAAATTTGTAAAAGTACCTTCTGTTCTTCCCATTTCGTTTTCCATAAAATCTGGTAATTTTTTTTTTACATAATTGTAGTTTTCATTAATACTCCATTTAAAATAATAACTAAAATAATGAGATTTTATATTATTTTTATCAATGGTCTCCTGACTAGGATACATATAAGGCTTTATATCGGATAAAGACAGCTCATCACTAATCCAATTTTCTGGATAATCTCCAATTATATGTTCAATTACTTCTTGTGAATTTCTTGTTTTTTCACTTTCCTTGTCTAAAACCAATCCCCCATATTCACTTTCACCATGTTCAGCATAAAATATATTACTAATATTATAATTTAATGCTGTATTTACTGGGACAGAATTAATTCCAGCATCCCATGCAACTTTTGGGTTTCCTCTTTCGATAAAAAATCTTTTTGCAAGAGTTTGCCCAACTTTTTGATTAGGGCTAAAATATAAGGCATCAAAACCTTTTTTTATTAATATTTGCCTATTGAATTGACCAACATAATTTGGAATTAATGGTGAAAAAGTTACCAAGAGGGGTTTTAAGCCGAATTCAAATTTTAATCTGAGAGCAACATATGTTGAGTCTTTTCCTCCTGACCATGGAACTAAACAATTATAAGGATTATCATTATTTTCCTCATGTTTTATTTTTTTTACTAAATCTAAAAATTCATTTTCTCTATTTTCCCAATTTATTAATTTAGATTTTTTTTCAGCATTTACACAAGCATTGCATATTCCAGTTTTATTAAAAACAACTCTTGGTCTAGTATTAGGAGTTACACAAATTTTACAGAAATTCATTTTGATTCTAAGAATATTAAATTCTTATATTAATATCTTCTTTTATTAGATTCTTTTTTAATATACTAATACTTTTCTCTGTGAAATGAAAAATATTTTGTGTACAGACTGCTGATACAGACGTTAACTTAAAAACATCTGTAAAATGACTCCAGTTGCCGCCACCGCCTACTAAAATTAAAGGGTTTTTTGTATAATTCTGAATTTCTTTAACTAATCTTAGATCAAAACCCATCATGCCACCATCATTATTAATATCATTTATTAAGATCTCTCCATAATAATTATTATTCATATTTAAGAAATTCTTAAAAATATTTATTTCAAGTTGTCTTTTACCACTTTCACCATAAAGATAATATTTATCTTCTTTCTTTTTTATATCTAACGATTGTACTATAGACTGGTTACCGTAGATATTTGAAATATTCTTTTTTATAGATTCGTTCTCTAAACCTCTATAACCTACAATAATCTTGTCTGCTCCAAAGTTAAAATACATCGCCGCATCATCAACAGAACTTATGCCACCCCCGACAGTAATTGGAACAAAACAATTGTTTGAGAAATATTCAATTAATTCTATAAATTTCTTTGAAAATTTTTTATTTGAAATATCAATAATTATTAATTCATCAATATTCCAGAGATTAATAAATTCTTTTGTATATCTATAATCTGCTTTAAAATTTCTTGTCCTAAATAAAACACCATCGAGAAAGGTTAAGCAAACTATAAATCTTTTTTTTAACATTAAGCTATAGAATAATTGTGTAAAATTTTTAGACCATTTTGTTGACTTTTTTCTGGATGAAATTGCACTCCAATTATATTTTCATATTCAATTGCTGACACAAATTTTTCTCCATAAACAGTTTCTGAAACTGTAACTTTGCTTGAAGTATTTTGAACCACATAACTATGACAAAAATAAAAATCTGAATTATCATCAATATCTCTGAAAAGCTTAGCTTCTGGATTAATTGAACATGAGTTCCATCCAATATGAGGTAATGTTAAATTATTACTCATCTTTCTTACATTACCTTTGATCAATCCTAACCCTTCAGTTAACTCTAATTCATTGCTGTTATCAAATAATGCTTGAAATCCAACACAAATACCAAAAATAGAGAGTTCTTTAGAGCAAACTTTATCTTTAATTAAATCAAAAAGTTCATTTTTTTTTAAATTATTGATAAAATTTGGATAAGAGCCTACGCCAGGCAGTAAAATTTTTTTAATTTTTTAAAATCTTTTGTATTTTTACACAATTTAAAATTTATATTTAATTTATTTAAAGCTGAAATTAAAGATCCTAAATTTCCAGAATTTGCATCAACCAAACCTAGCATAAATTTTTTACCATTTATTATCAATTATCCACTTAATAGTTTTTTTTAAACCTTTTTCAAATTGGACAATTGGAAAATATTTCAAATTTTTTTTTGATTTGTTTATATTTGCTAGAGATGTTTCTATGTCTCCTTTTCTTTGTGTAGTACAATTTATTTTTATTATATTTTGAGAAGAATATTTTTTAATTAAACTTATTATAGAACCTAATGATATTTTTTTTCCACAAGCTATATTAAAAATATCAAATTTTTTTAAATTTTTATTAATTTTAGAAACTAAAAAAATTGCATACAAAATATTATCTACATAAGTAAAGTCTCTTGAAATAGTTTTTTTTCCGTAAATATAGATTTTTTTATTTTTAATATACAGTTTTATCCATTTGGGAATAACTGCAGAGTATTGATTTTCAGTTTGTTGATATGGTCCAAAGACATTAAAAATTCTAAAGACTATTATTGGAATATTAAAATTTTTTGCATATATTTTTGAATAAAATTCAATTGCTGTTTTAGAAACTGCATAAGGTGACAAAGGATCATATTTTAAATTTTCATTTTTTAATTTAGATTTACTGTTGCCATATATAGAGCTTGAAGAAGTAACTATTAGTCTTTTTATTTTTTTATCTTTAATAAAATCAAGCAACCTTATGTATATATCTAGATTATTTCTACTCGACAAAAGAGTTTGATCAAAACTTCTGGGTACACTTCCAAGGGCTGCAAGATGTACAACATAGTCAATTTTTTTAAATATTTTTAGCTTATAATTAACATTTAGTAAGTCCTTGTTAATAAATTTAAAATTGTTTATTTTTTTTTTATTCTCTTTTTTAATTTTATTAATATTTTTTTTTTTACTATTGCTAAAATTATCAATCCCAATTATTTTCTGATTTTTTTTTAATAGAAAATTTACTAAATTAGATCCAATAAAACCTGACGCTCCAGTTACAAGCCATACATTTTTTTTATTAAAGTTTATTTTGTCTAAAAGATCAGTCATTTAATAATTATTATTTGATAAAAATGCTTTTGTAGAAATTATACTAAACAAAAATTTAGATAAATGATTTGGTAATTTTTTCATTTTCAATAATTTTTTTAACTCACCTATATCACACAACTCATATAAAAAACTTTTTTCATCTGTAAATAAGAAATCATTTAATTCTTTACCGTTTGTATCTATCAAGCTCTCTATAGAAGCATTAAATCCTACTTTTTTTTTATCATTATATATTGATTTTGGTAAAAAATTTTTTCCAAAATCTCTTAAAATTTTCTTTTGGAAACTAGAATTAATTAACCAGTCAGAATCTAACCCTCTTGCAAAAGCAAGTAAATTTTTATCTAGATATGGACTCCGGTTTTCAATTGAGTTAGACATGCTATTAGAGTCGTCATGTTGCAAAATAACCGGGACAATTTCATGTAACAGTTCATTTTGTAGTCTATTTTTTAAGTCATCTGTATAGTATTTTTTTTCAATAATTTTTTTTTCTAAACTATCTTTAAAAAAATAATTTAACCTTTTGCTTTCAAACATTATACTGTCGTTAAGATATTTGGATTTGAACAAATTTAAATTTTTTAGATTTTTATCTCTTATAATGTTTGAATAGTTTTTTTTCCAAGTAGAGGTTTCAGAATTATAATTTTTCTTTTCTTTAATTGAATTTAAGTAAATTAAAAAATGATGATAATAACCAGTGAACAATTCATCTGCTCCAGTTCCTGATATTGAAACCCTAATACCCTTGCTGGCCATATATTTAGAAAGTAAATTGTGAACATAGTAAGATATAGTTGCAATGGGGCTATCATGATGAAAACTTAAGTCTATAATATTTTCTAAGAAATTTTTTTTTTTAATTTTATTACTTGATTGTCACACTTTAAAAATCTTGTTATTCTGTTTATATTAGATAGTTCATTATACCTATTATCTGTATCTACAATTGAAAACGTTTGTAGATTTTTTCCTAAAATTTGTTTTGAAATTGCTACAAGTAGAGAGGAGTCAATTCCACCACTTAAACAGAAACCTAATGGTACATCTGATCTTAATCTTAAATTAATAGCATTAAAAAAAGTTTCTTCAAATTTTTTATCAATTTCTATTTTTGAGTAATTTTTCAAATTTGTAATATTATTAATATTATAATATTTTTTTTTTTGTTAATTTTATTTTATTTAAATGAAATTTATAAATGTTTCCCTTTGAGACTTTTTCTATACCCTTGAAAAAAGTTTTGTTATCAAAATTTAATGATTTAAAACCAAAATAAAGATTTCTTTTTAAAAGGCTAAAATTTATATCTGGATTAGTATTTAACAAAGATTTAATATATTTTATTTCTGATCCAAAAATTATTTCACCATCCTTATGGAATAAATATAATGGTTTTTCTCCAAAACAATCTCTAGATAATTTCAAATACCCTTTATTGACATCAATAATTGCTAAAGACCACATTCCATTAAATTTGCTAAATGCTAAATCTCCATATTCATGATAGCATTTTAATAAAACCTCTGTATCTGAAGCGGTTTTAAATCTATAGCCTTTTTTCTCTAAATCTGTCTTTAATTCTAAATAATTATAAATTTCTCCATTAAAGATCATCAATAAATTTTGAAATTTAAATGGCTGGTTTGATCTAGATTTAAGGTCAATGATACTTAGCCTGCTGTGAAAAAAATAAACATTTTTATTAAAAATATTAATCTTTTTATACGACTGATTGTCTGGACCTCTATTTTCCATCAATTTTAATGCATTTGAAATAATACTTTTATTTAAGCTTTTTGATCCTATATAACCTAAAATACCACACATTATGAATTCATCTAATACCACCAGTATAAATAAAAAGATAGGTTTAATTGTTTATGCAAGAACAGGTTCAAAAAGATTTCCAAATAAAGTTATTACAAATCTTTATCAAAGTAAAAAATTATTAGAAATTATTTTAGAAAAATTAAAAGCTAGTAAATTTAGTGAAAATATTATTGTTGCAACTACAAATAAAAAAAGAGACAAAAAAATTATTAATATATGTAAA
>MDTG01400194.1_pt1 | contig 14852 bp, 15 predicted proteins | sample 811421 | NCBI WGS metagenome assembly MDTG01 (sample SAMN05326645, study PRJNA326480) | marine metagenome | isolation source: seawater | place: Pacific Ocean: South East | collected 2011
AAGAGGAGATAACCCAATTTTGAAAAAGAATTTCATTAATGGCAGAATAATTATTGAAGGTAGTGAAAAAATTTTACTTTTGCTACCAGAATTTTTAATTAAATATTGAAAAGCTTCATTTAGTGATGATGGATTTGATGTTCCAATATTAAAAATATTTGATCTGTCGTACATACTTGCACTAATACATGCCTCAGCTAAGTCATCACCGTAAACAAACTGGTATCTGTTATCTCCATTACCTACAAGATAAAGTCGCTTATTATTTTTTATAAAATCAAAAACCACTGAGAGAATCCCTAATCTTCCCTCACCAATAATAGTTGGAGGACGAAAAATAATCACATTTAAATAATTTTTTTTAGATAATAAAATCTTTTCAGATTTTAGCTTTGAGATCCCATACTCTTCAAAAGGAGATAAGGGGTGGCCCTCGTCTACTTCTAGAGCATTTAATTTTCCATAAACACAATTTGAAGATAAATAAATAAAATTTTTAACATTATACTTGATCGCTAGTTTAGACAAAACATCTGTGGCTTCAACATTTACCTTATGAAAATATTCTGCATTTTTTTTACTATAGTTCAATTGAGCTGCACAATGATAAATGCACTCTATGTTATTATTTTTGACAAAAATATCTTCTAATGCAGCATAATCGGTTATATCTAAATTGATATTATCTCTTGGGTACTTAAGATTTTTTTTTATTTTATTGCTATCTATAGAAATTACATCTTTTTTTTTATCTAATAGTTTTTTTACAATAACGCTTCCGACATATCCTGCACTTCCAGTTACTAGATGCATAATAAACCTAATTTTTATTTATCATTTACATAAATATACATTATACTATATTCAATTATCAATTTTTATATATCAATTAAACGTGAATATTAAGATGAGCTTTGTGTTATGGATTACTGGCTTACCTTGCAGCGGGAAGACCACTCTCTCCAAAAATATTCAAAGTAGGCTTAATAATAAGAATATGACGATTGTTACTCTTGACGGAGATGATATGAGGGAAACTATTTCAAGTGATCTTGACTACTCTTATATGTCCAGAAAGGAGAATGTGAGAAGAGTTGCAAATATTGCAAAACTGCTGAGTGCCCAAGGAATTTCATCAATAGTTTCTATACTAAGTCCTCTTGAAAAACACAGAACTGAAGCAGCTAAGATTATTGGCGAGAAATTTCATTTGATATACTTGGATACAAGTCTTTCAGTTTGTGAAAAAAGAGATGTTAAGGGTATGTATAAAAAAGCAAGAGAAAATAAAATAAAAGACTTTACAGGAATAAATAGTAAATTTGAAAAACCATCAACTTATAATTTAAAGATAAATACGAGTAATGACAGTATTGATGAATCAACTGGCATTATAATACAATATATGAAAAAAGAGTCTCTAATAAGACAAAATGAATTTAATAATAAAAAGTATTTTCAAAAGATTAAGAAATGAAATCAATCTAATAAGACATAATAAAAAGAAAATTTGTCTTCTTGCAACAATGCCTAAATCTGGTACCTGGTATGCACAATATTTTTTCTGGGCACTTAAAAAATCTTTGCAAAATCACGAATTAAATATAAATGAAATTAATTTTAATAAAGAAAAAATAAAAAATTATATGCATATTAATGAAAAGTTTATATTAATCGGGCATGCAAGTAATCCAGGATATGTGCCATTTAAAGATAAAAAATATGGAGATAAATGGCAAAAAAAAGCCTATTGGAATAATGGTTATAGTTTTTTAAATAGAGAGATAGGAAAATCATTCAATCCATCTTTTAACAAAGACATTAAAATAGTTTATTTATATAGAAAACCGCTTGCACAATTTTTTTCGCAGTATAATTATAATTTTAATCACAAATCAAAATTTTATAGGGAAATTTCCAAATTTTCTTTTTCGGATTTTGTTATTAAGGTCTCTGCAGCTGATTCTTTCATTAAGCAATTTCATACACATAAAATATTAGAGAATTGTTACCCTAACAATATAAAATTAATAAATTATGAAGAATTAATATTAAATCCGGAGGAAACTTTCTACGAAATATGTGATTTTTATAATATTTTTGATAATACACTTGAATATCAAGATATTATTAGAAAATCTACAAAATTTTGCAGTCAAGATAATCTAAAAATAATTGAAAAAAAAATTGGGCATTCTTTAGCAAATGACCGTTTAAAAGAGGGTTCGCATATACAAGACTATAAAAATTCTTACAATGAATTAATATCAGAAGATGATTATACAGTTATTGAAGAATTATTTAACGAATTTAATTACTCTTTGCAAGATTTTTAATTTTTTAAAATCTATATTGGCTATGATATTATTTAAATTATTTTTATAAAAATGAGAATAAAATGAAAAAAATCTTAGTTTGTGGTGCAACCGGATTTATCGGCAAGAATGTTGTGTTTGGATTATCAAAATATAAGAATTTTGAAATACATGCCGTTAGATTTAATAGACCCGCATATAAAACGTCAAAAAATGTTAAGTGGCATAAAGCAGATTTAAGAATTTCAAATGAAGTTGATAAGGTCGTAAAGAAAATGGATATTGTTATTCAGTGTGCTGCTACAACATCTGGCTCAAAAGATATTGTCTCTAAACCATATATTCACGTTACGGATAATGCGGTTATGAATTCTCATATTTTTCGATCAGCCTTTAGTAATAAAATTAAACATTTTATTTTCCCAAGCTGCACAGTTATGTACCCATCATCAAAAAATGCAACTAAAGAAACAGATTTCAATGGAAAGATTATTGATAAGTATAAAGGTGCTGGTGAAACAAAAGTTTATTTAGAGAAAATAGCAAAATTTTACGCCATGCTAAGCAAAACAAAATTTACAATTATTAGGCATTCAAATATATATGGGCCTCACGATAAATATGATCTTGATAAAAGTCATGTATTCGGGGCAACGATCACAAAAGTTCTTAAAGCAAAAAATACAATTGAAGTATGGGGAACAGGTAATGAAATTAGAGACTTTTTATATGCCGACGATTTGGTTGACTTTATTAAACTAGCTATAAGAAAGCAAAAAACCTCTTATGAAATTTATAATTGCGGATCTGGTATACCTGTTAAAGTTAAAGATCTTGTAAGGAAAATCGTAGAAATTTCAAAAAGGGATATTTTGATACAATATAACGAAACCAAGCCAACAATTCCCTTTAATATGTATTTGAATAATAGAAAAGCTTTTAAAGAGCTAGGATGGAAGCCAAAAGTAAATCTTGATAATGGAATTAAAAAAACTATTAAGTGGTGGAATGAAAATATAAAGTGAGAACATTAAATAAAAACTGGGAGCTACTTTCAAGAAAAGTTGTTTATGATGGCCATCCTTATATTAAAGTAAGTATCGATAAAGTTAGATTACCAACTGGGCAGATCATTGATGACTACCATAGAATTGAAGTTCATAATGCAGTGATGTTGCTGGTTGAAGATATTGATAAGAAATTACTTGTTTATAAAGAGTATCGACATGGTGTAGCAGAAGTTTCATTAACATTTCCTGCAGGTGGCATAGAAAAGAATGAAAATATTTACGATGCAGCAAAAAGAGAATTAATTGAAGAAACTGGTTATGCCGCAAAAGAACTAAAGTTAATTAATAATTATATAGTGAGCGGAAGTTATATGTTTGGAGAACTTTATTTTATAAAAGCGAAAAATATACATAAAAATGGAGATCCAATTAGTAAAGATATTGAAAATCCTGAGCACATCTGGATGTCAAAGAAAGATGTAAAGGAATCAATCTTTAAAAAAGAATTTAAAGCACTTACTTATGCTACTGCTGCTATGCAATGGATCTTAGAAGATGAAAAATAAAGTTTGGATAACTGGATCAAATGGAATGGTTGGCAAGTCTTTATTAAATCACCTTAGTAATAATTCAGAATATAGTTTAGTTAAAACAACAAGAAATGATTTCGACCAAACAAATCAAAAAGCTGTTAATAATTGGTTTGAATTAAATAAACCTGAGTATGTGATTATAACTTCAGCATTAGTCGGAGGTATACAATATAACAAATCTCATCAGGCTGAATTTCTATATCAAAATTCTATGATATTATTAAATATATTAAATGCATCAGTGAAATTTAACTCGACTAAAGTAGTTTTTTTAGGTGCTAGCTGCATGTATCCAGTGAATGCTGCTCAGCCTTTCATAGAGGATTCAATTATGAGTGGGAGTGTAGAACCAACAAACGAAGGTTATGCTATTTCAAAAATTTTAGGGCTTAAATATATCCAAATGATAAACAATCAATTTAAAAAAGACTTTATAAGCATTATTCCGGCAGCAAGTTACGGACCGAATGACTCATACGACAACTCAAAAAATCATGTAATACCAGCTTTAATTAAAAAGATGCATGAGGCAAAATCTAAAAAGAAAAAAGAAATAATTTTGTGGGGTAGCGGTAATGCGAAAAGAGAATTTTTATATGTAGATGACATGGCAGAGGGAATTATATACATTTTAAGAAATTATAAATCTTGTGAACCTATTAATTTAGGGACTGGTAAAGAAATTTCTATTAAGGATTTAGCGACATTAATATCAAAAGTAGTCGGATATAAAGGTAAAATTAATTTTGACACTACAAAACCTGATGGTATAGATAGAAAAATTTTAAACTCGTCGAAAGTAAATAGTCTAGGGTGGTACCCAAAAATCTCTTTAGAGGATGGAATAAAAAAAACTTACGATGATTACTTATTAAACTTATAAACTCTATGGATCTAAGAAAATATATAAATAATGAAACTGATTTAAAGAAAGCATTACATTTTATTTCAAATGGAACTTTATTTTATCAACCGTTTATAATTCACGACAACATCATAATTGGTGAAGCAAGAAATTTTGTTAAACAGTATGTAGATGTAAAAAATATTTATGACTACAATGTATATTCTAAAGGTTTCCCTGAATTAGAAAAAATAAATGGTATTAAAAGGAATCTTGTTTCTGAAAAAGAAAGAGATTTTTTCATAAAAATAAACAATGAGTACGATTTTCTTTATGAATTTTTTGTCAATGAGATAATCAAGGAGATTGATGAGCCCATTGAAAATTTATCTTTTGCTGAAATTGGATCAAATACAGGAATCTCTTTATTAAAGCTATGTGAAAAAGGTGCAAAAGAATGTTATGGCTATGACTGGACAAATTATTCAGAGCTATATTCATGGTATAGAGATCTTATGAATATAAATCTACACTTTCGTCAATGTGGTTGGGATAATCTATATCATAGAATGCTCATAAAAAATGACTATACAGTAAATCTTGAAAAGATTGAAAATTTTTTCCGAAAGATTCTTAGGAAACCAATTCACGACCAAAGCAACTATTCATTTGAAAAACTTTTATGGAAACGTGAAAATCACTTAAGAACATTTGATATTCCTGAAGTTGATGTAATGTTAAATACTGTTTTCACAAATCATCAATTTGACCCAATGCAATTTATTGCTTATTGCTGTGATAGATCAAAAAAAGCTGTTTTTTTCTGGACTTTAATAGATATATATAATCCTGACCATCATACTTTATTTTTTCCAGGGTCTCCTCCCCATGAGGAAATTATAATATCTGAAGACCGTGATTTCCCATTAAATGTAAATAATAATGTTAGGCTAACAGAAAAATTGCTTAGGTATACTCTTTCCCAGTGTGGTTTTGAAAATATAAAAAAGATTATTCCAGATGTATCTCAAGACTTCTATGATTGGGGTATTGGAAAAAGGAGTTATACGAAAATAGAGGGAAGTTGGAGATTATTTATAGCAACAAGGACGCGCAATAAAAAAAGTGCTTTTTTTAAAAATAAAATTTAGGAAAAAAATTCTTTAATAAAACATTTAATAAATTTTAATCCTGTAGGAATACTTTTTGCTTGAGTTTCGCCGTGTAATCTTTTTCCCTCAACTGTTGGGAACTCAGAAATTTTTATTTTTTTCTTCATTGCTCTCATAGTCATCTGGTATTCTATGGTATAATCTAATGCGTCCAATTCTAGAATATCCGCAACATCTTTTGTAACTGAACGATATCCGTTTATTGAATCAGTTATATACGGACCATTTTTTCTAAAAGAAATATTTGCCATAAGATTAAAGATATTATTTGCCCATTTTCTTAATTTTATGAACTGATTATCCTCCTCATTGAAAGATTCTTTCATCATTCTCGACGCAATAACAATGCCAGCTCCATTTTTTGTTAATTCTATAAACTTTCCAAAATCTCCTTCATCTTCATTGCCATCAGGTGAGAAAAAAATATATAAATCTGCCGGAATATTTTTAAATGCTAATTGAAATGCGTCTCCCCTACCCCTACTTACTTGCGTAAAAGTTTTAATATTATTTTCGTGATATACATCAAGAGTACCATCTATTGAGCCACCATCTATTCCGTATATTTTTTCTATATTATTATTTTTACAGGACTCTAAGATATTAGGCATTAATTCCTTTAGACATAAATACTCGTTTTTTGTAAGTATACAAAGTGCTACTTGCATATAAATTCCTTATAATACCAATCAATTGTTTTTTTTATGCCCTCTTCGAAGGGCACCATTGTTGAAAATCCAAGTTTCTCCTTTAGTTTTGTAACATCACACTTTCTTCTTGGTTGTCCTGTAATTCCGTCTTTATTAAATTTTGGCTCTAATTTTTTATTTGTATATTTACCTACAGCCTCGCAAATAATGATAGATAAATTTTTAATTGTTATTTCTTCATCGGCGCCGATATTTATTGGATCTGAATAAGAATATCTAGCAGTTGTTTCAATTAAGCCTCTGGCGAAATCATCAACGTAGAGGAACGATCTACTATGGCTCCCATCCCCCCATACTTCAAGAGAACCATCATTTGAATCAAATGCTTTTTTAATCAAAGATGGAATAACATGTGACATTTTTACATCAAAGTTATCTCTTGGCCCATAAGCATTATATGGTCTTGCAATAGATACCTTCAAGGCAAATTCCTCACTATATTTCTTTCCTAAATACTCCTCCATTCTTTTTGACCAACCATAGCCTGAGTTTGTTGGTTCTGGCTCATCTTTGATACCTTCCTCTTCTTTCGTTGGGATAGAACAGTGTCTGGGATAAACACAAGCTGAACTTGTTACCAAAAAACGCTCAATATTTTTTGACATAGCAGATTCATGAATAACATTCATAAACATTTCCATGTTATCCTTAAAAATTGAGGCTGGATGATTTTTATTATATTCGATGCCTGCAACAGATGCTGCAAGATTCATAACAACTTGTGATTTTTCAATACAATCTTTAATAAAATTTTTATCAAATAGATTTCCTTCGCAAACTTGAATTTTATCTATCGTACCTTTTAAAAAATTTGGTTCTGATTTTCTAGAAATAACTATTGGCTTTGCATTTAATCTTATTAGCTGCTCAATAACATGACTACCTATAAACCCTGATCCGCCAGTAACTAGTACAGATTTTTTATCGAAAAAAGCTATTGTCTCTTTATCAAAATCTTCTTTATTAACACAAGAGGTATACATTTTTATAAATCATTATTAATATTATAAGAATCTAGATCAGATTTTACCATTATTCTTACAAGTTCATCGAAAGATGTTTTTCTCTTCCAGCCAAGTTTTGTTTCAGCTTTACTTGGGTCGCCAATCAAAAGATCAACTTCGGTTGGCCTGACATATCTTCGATCAAATTCAACATATTCTTCCCAGTTTAGATTCATAATTGAAAAAGATTTATCGAGAAAATCTTTAACACTCCATGTTTCACCTGTCGCAATCACGTAATCATCCGGCTCATCCTGTTGAAGCATTAACCACATTGCCTCGACAAAATCTTTTGCATAACCCCAATCCCTTTTGGCATCCAAGTTTCCAAGATATAGTTTTTTATCTATCCCAGCTAGGATTCTTGCGAGACCTCTAGTAATTTTTCTTGTAACAAATGTCTCTCCACGTCTTGGACTTTCATGATTAAATAATATGCCATTTGAAGCATGCATATTATAAGCTTCCCTATAGTTTACGACCTGATGAAACGCATGTACCTTTGAGCAAGCGTAAGGACTTCTTGGGTAAAATGGTGTTTCTTCTGTTTGTGGTACTTCTTTTACTTTTCCAAAAATTTCTGAACTTGATGCTTGGTAGAACTTTATATCTGAACTGTTGCCTGCTACGTTTCGAACTGCCTCAAGCATTCTCAAAGCACCCATGCCTACTGTTTGAGCTGTAAATACTGGTTCGTCGAAAGATATACGAACATGACTTTGGGCCCCAAGGTTGTAAACTTCATCTGGAGATGAAAGTTCAACTAATTTTTCAAGGCGGCTACCATCAGTAAGATCTCCATAATGCAGTATTAATTTTGGATTTGGGTTATGAACATCTTCAAATATATGCATAATTCTGCCAGTGTTAAAAGATGAAGATCTTCTAATAATTCCATGAACTTCATATCCCTTTTCCAATAAAAATTCAGCTAAATAGGAGCCGTCTTGACCAGTAATACCTGTTATTAAAGCTTTTTTACTCACTTAAAAAAACTCCTTACAGCATTAACAACATGATTAATTTCTTTTTTATTCATACCAGGAGAACTTCCCCAAAATACACCTTTATTCATGATTTCATTTGCTCCCTTCAAAGAACCAGAAATTCTATAGTTAATATTCTTTATTCCAGGCTGTTTTGTCATATTCCCACATATAATTGGTCTTGTTTCAATTCCATTTTTTTCTAAATGCTTTTGAAATTGATCTCTTATAACTTTTGTCTTGCATAAAACTGGAAACCCAAACCACGACGCTTCAGTTCCATTCGTTATTATCATTGGGCGAAGACATCCATTTAACTTTAAATCGCGGAACGAATTATTCCAACGAATACCAATATCATGTCTTGATTTATTAAATTTTTTTAATTTTTTTAGTTGTTGCAGTCCAATTGCTGCATTTAAGTCAGAAGACCGTAAATTATACCCAACATTAACGAACAAAAACCTTGGATCAATTACATCTGAATATTTTTTATACATACTTATATTATTCATATCTCTTGTCCAACCATGCGATCTCATTGATCGAATTTTATCAGCTAAATAATCATTGTTTGTGACAATCATTCCCCCCTCAACTGTAGTTATATGATGGGAGAAATAAAAGCTAAAGGTCCCTATATCACCATAAGTTCCTAAATATTTATTTTTATTTTTCACACCTAAAGACTCACATGTATCCTCTATTAACCATAATTTTTTTTTCTTACATATTTTTCTTACTTCATTAATGTATCCAGCATTACCTAAAACATGGACCATACAAATAGCTTTTGTTTTTTTTGAAATCGCTGCTTCGATAGCATTTAAATCCATTTGTAAGGTGTCTGGCTCACTGTCAACAAAAACTGGTTTTAAACCAACTTGTGCAATAGGCCATATTGTTGTTGACCAAGTAACAGCAGGGACAATAACCTCATCCCCGCTTTTCAAAAAATACTTATTATTTTTTTTCTTATTTCTAAATTTGTCGTTATCAACAATTGCAGAAAATGCAAGAAGATTTGCCGAGGATCCTGAATTGACGTTGATTGCATGTTTAACACCAAACATTTTTGCAAAATTTTTTTCAAATAATTTTGTCTTTTTCCCCATTGTCATGAAGCCTGAATCATATGTCTCAATTAATGCTTTTCTTTCTTCACGACCCATTGTATTTTTATTTAATGGAATTATCATTTGTTTCACATCCTTTTATATAATTTATTTGGCTTTTTGAGTATAATGAAAGAGTAGGCTCCCGCTAAACTCACAAATGTAAATAATACTCTATATGTTATAAAAAAAATACTCCCATACACTATATCTTTTGAATATTGTGAAAAGTTTTGTAGTAAAAAATTGAATGCCGTTTCACCAAGGCCTATGCCGCCAGGTGTTAAAGGAATAATATTTATGACTAGGCTCAATGATGAGCTTGCAAAAATATCTATTAAATGAGCGTGGTCTCCGAATAAAATAAACGAAACTATAAAAAAACAAATGATTTGTATTACATGGTTTAATAGCGAGAGAAAGTAGCAAATAATTAAAGATATTATTTTTCCATTATATAATTTTACTGAAATTAATAATTTTGTAATTATCTCATTAATCTTTTTTTTGATATTCCCGTTAAATTTACTTGTGACAGTAATTATTTTATCGGAGAAAATTACTATTAAAAAAATAAAAAATGGTATAAATAATATTAAAAAAGATATTAAAAATAACATTATCTTAATTTCAATAATTGAAAAAGCTATTTCCCATAAATAAATTAGTGAAAGAAAAGTTAAAAGTAAAAGAGCGTGAAGCCCTATAAGCCTATCTAAGATTATGGTTGATAAAGCATTCGTTCGCTGTGAGGTTTTTACAAATTTAAAAAGATAAATTCCTTTGACTAGATCACCGCCAGCACTGCCGGGCATGAAAATGTTAAAAAACAGACCTGTAGTATATAGATAATATGACATTAAATAAGGGATATCATAATTCATTTTTTTTAATAATATCCACCATTTATACGAAGCAATAATTAGTGTAGTAAATAATAAGAAAATTACTAGGGCTACGGATGTAAAATTATCTTTTAAAATAATTAAATCTCTAAAACTTATAATATTAAATTTTATTAAAATATAAATAACAAATATTGTTAAAGATAATTTAAACAAGGAATTAAATCTTTTCATATTAACAGCTTATATAGCATGATTTACTATTAACCCAGTCAGGGTATCGAAACAGCATAAGGGGTAATAAAATTAGTAAAGTACTTAATAGAAATATATATATATTTGTTTTAATTGTAATAGGTGATATTATGTTTTTGAGCCAAATTTTGCTAATTTTTTTTAACATACATAATGAATTCTAATTTTGTAAAGGAAAAAGAAAATTTTATTTGTATATTAGCATCTATATTAATATTTGCACTATTAATTTTTTTTTGGCATTTCAATAATAATTATCTCCCTACGTCTGATGCAATAACCTATTTGCACGATGCTTTTTTTCATTATTACTCTTTTATTGAAAAAGGTTTTATTGTAGGAATTAATGAACTATACACAGAAAAAGGTTGGAGACCACAAATTTATCCTATTGTTATTACGCCTTTTCTACTTCTTACTGGTGTTAACCCAATTTTAACAGTGACGACTATATCAGAATTTTTTCAAAGAGAAAATGTTGGATCTGGTGAAAAATTTATTACAAAATTGCTTAATCTTGCAGATTGTAAAATTAATGATAAATTTTCAAAATTGGATATTATAAAACTAAAAAATACAAAAGTTTTACTGCTAATAGTAAAAAAATAATAACTATATTTTTTATACCTATGAAAAAGAAATATAAAATTAAAATTGAGTATAAAATGAAAGAAGGTGACTATTTTATCAAAAATATTAAAGATGATAAGATTGCTATTATCAAGTTAAAAGACGGATTTAGAGTTTTAAGTCTTACGTGTCCTCATATGGGGGGAAATATTATTATAAGAGACAATGCTAAAAATTATAGTCATAGTAAAAAAAATTCTCTAACTTTTCAATGCAATTGGCATGGTTATATATATAATATAGATGGTACTTTTTATGAAAATCCAAATATAGAGAATACCAGTAATATTCGGGTAAAAAGTAAGTTTTATAATCCTGACAATTGTGTGAAACAATTGGAAAAAGATCTTAGGCTGAAAATCATAGATTATAAATTTGATGGAAAAATTATTGAGATTGAAATATAGTGAAATTTTCTTTTAAGCAAACATACACGTTTCCAGTAAGTATAGCCAGCGCTGTTGTCGTATACCTTGATTGCGAACATTATATTTTTCTTCATAACTCATGTGAGAAGAAGTATAAAACTATATCTGCCGACTCAACTAAATGTGTTTCTGAAATTTATTATAAGTCTGGTTTTTTTTCTTGGATTCAAAAATCAACTACAGAGTATCTAGGTATATCTGAGATAACACAATATGATATTTCAATAAAAGGTATTGGACCTGCAATATTAGCAAATTTTCTAAACGTAAAAACAAGATTAAGGTATTTTCAAAATGACCGTGATTGTGAAGTTGAAGATATTGATAATGACTTTAAAATTATAAAAATAAAAAAAGATAATAATATAGTTTTAAGTGAAATTAAGTATGAGCTTGATATTCCTTTTTTTATTTATCCTTTTAGAAATATTCTTAAGAGAAGACTAATAAAAATGAAAAGATCAAAAGATCTTGAGGATCATTATATGATTAAAAAAAGAATTAAATTATTTGGCAGTGATTACCCAGTTGAAAAGGATAATCCTTATTGGGCACCTTATTTCAAAGACTCCTATTTCATATTATTTAAAGATAAATTTATAAATAATTTTTTTCAAGGTGTATAATTTAATATGTTATACCTTGATAAGTTTAAAAATAATATTTATTTAATTTTTCTTGCTTTACCAATTATATTTTCCTTTTTATGGCATAATAATAATACTCAAATACCTGTTTCAGATGCAATTGGTTGGCTTGAGGCGTCAGTTTACATACTTGAGCCATATTGGAACTCGAATTCAATTACAGGGACTCTTTATGAATTATTTAGTGAAAGATCGTGGAGACCTGTTATTTTTCATATTTTTGTTGTACCATTTTTGTGGCTAACAGATGGTGATTTTTTATTAACAACACTATTTGTCCATGTTCTTTTTGTTTCACTATCAACTTTTATAATTTATAAAATATTTAAATTGCGACTTGATAATTTGAGTGCAGCAATTTCTACCTCAATAGTTTGTCTAAGTACAAATATCATGTTTGGTGGAATCGGATTGCCATTATTTTCAGAATTGTCATTTACACCATTCTTTCTTTGCACAATATATTTTTTAATTAAATCTGATTATTTTAAAGATAAAAAATATTCAATTTTTTTTAGTATATTTTTCTTTTTATTATTTGCTACACGTCCAGTAGAAGCAATAATTTACATGTCTTTGCCTTTATTATTTTTCTTTTACAAATCGATATCAGAAAAAAGAATAAGTCTAATAAGTGTTGTCAAATCAGTTCTCCTATCTTTTTCAGTAGTATCAATTTTATGTATAAGTAGATTTATTCCAAATCCTTCTAATACAATTAGGAGTATTGATCCGCCTCACTCTCTTGAGATATTTACAATTTTTTCATTAGTACTAATATTTTTGACATTATTAATACTTTTATACTATTTATATTTAAGAAACAAAGAAAATAAAAATTCAAATTATAATGATTATTTATTTTTTTCTTTTAAAGTTCATACAAGTTTAATCTTTATATGGTGGTATTCACATTTTTCAAACTTGTATGAATGGGTATATCAAACCTCGATTGGTTCAGTAGTTTCCTATTATGCAGTGTCAGACATATCTTGGTTAATTGTTTGGGCATTTAAATCTTTTGGAATTTTTATATTTCCAATAATATTAATAATATTTATAATTGTGAAATTTTCTAATTATTTAAAAAAAATAAATGATAAGTTTTATGAAGAATACTATTATTTATTATTAACCATACCTTTTCCTTGGATCTTATACCTGTTTTCTGTTCAGGGTTTTTATAGAAAAGTTTCTTTAAGCTTAGTTTGCTTACTTATCTTTTTTCTATTGTATATAATGAATAAAAAACCATTTTTAAAAACAAAGAAAATTATTTTATCTTTATTGGTATCTTTTCAGCTTGCTTCATTATTTTCACATACTTTTATTCAAGGTTCAAATGATCAATTTTGGGCAAAACATCATAGGAATAATATAGCATCTGGTTTTATTGGAATCGAATATCCTATACCTGTAAATATACATCCGAACTATCACAATATTGTAGTAAATTTTATAAAAAATCATGGTAAAAATAACAGTAAAAATGAATATGCCATAGTTGTCGAGGAATCGGGTGAGCCCGTTGATGCCTTTGTATTGTCATTACTTTGTAGGAAAAATAATTTTTCTTGCAGACTCCCATATAAGGCAAGATCAAAATTACTATCAAAAAAATATGTTGATAAAAATATATTAAGTAAAGATTTTAAATTATTACTGAATGATTTTATAGGAACATATGATTCATTCTTTTTGATTAATCCAAAAACAACATTTATGAGAGTAACTGAAGAAGAAGCAAAAAAAGCACTTGATTTCTCTATGCATAGTCAGAATATTTCACCATCAGCAAGATTTGCCTACTATCTGAAATACTTATACTCATCAAACAAATTAGCAGAATATAATCTTATTTTAGGCGAATGTGTAAATATTAATAAAAAATATGATGGTTGCTTTATTAATCATAAAGCTCAAGATTAAAGTTCAAATAAAAGGTATAGTCGATCATTAACTTTAATATTATCGATTTTTTTCATACCTTGTAAGTCGCCTGCTCTAAGTTTTTTTATTACACTCCAGCCTGGATAAAAGTGAAAACCTATTTTTTTTTCAACCTTTTCATCAGAGTAGTCTGGCATTGTATCAATAACTAAATGGGTTACTTTACCCTTCCTTAAATCATCTAGCGTTAGAGCTCCTGGGTGTAATATCCACATATCAAAATTTTTTAGAACTCGTAATTTCCTTTTCGCAACAAGTATCCCATGTGTAACATCAGGTGGCCAGTGTATAAATGTTGCAATCCGTATATTATTATTTTCAATTTTATTTTTAACTGCGCATTCGTGA
>MDTG01404101.1_pt1 | contig 14852 bp, 6 predicted proteins | sample 811421 | NCBI WGS metagenome assembly MDTG01 (sample SAMN05326645, study PRJNA326480) | marine metagenome | isolation source: seawater | place: Pacific Ocean: South East | collected 2011
CACCATCTTCATTTTCACGTAATTCAGGGATGTATGCAATGATACCTTCAGCCACACTGCTACTCGGTGTGATTGGGTACCATGAAAGCAAACCGACGCCACCATAATGGCAACCCAATGCTACAGCTTCATTTCCTTCAACCAAGAATTTGTTTTCATCCCGTTCTCTTGATTCAATCCGAAATGGGATAGAACCGACATCAACATTTTCTTTTACGAAATTACGGCCGAGATCAACTGCCTCCAAGTTGAGTTCAATCGCTTTCGTCTTACCTCTAAATTGGTTAGCCAGAGCCTCATCTAAGGCTGTATCATCAAGTTCTAAGATTTCGGCTAAAACCCCAACGTAAACCATATTGGCGATCATTTTTGCCAATTTTGAATTCAAGCCACGAGCCATTTTTGTCATTGGCAATCCAATAATCGTGCAGTCTTCACGCTCAACAGGCATTTTTGCATCTTCATTGTAAACGATTAGCGTATCTGGTAAACAATCTGCAATATCCTGTTCCCATGTTGCTTTGTTCATCAGAATCTGAATATTAGTTCGGTCAGCGGGGGCCTGATAGCCATGGTCACTTACACGAAGGACGTACCATGTTGGCAAGCCAGAAATATTGCTTGGAAATAGGTTCTTACCACTGACAGGGACACCCATGTTGAACATGGTGTGCAACAGAATCAAGTTCGCAGATTGCGAACCTGTTCCGTTGGCAGTCGCGATGTTGATTTGAAAATCATTGACAATGTGTGTCATCGGTGACTTTGTCTCCTCGTCCCGGGGGGCGTAGCCCCCCACCTACAATTAATCGGCGAACCGTGCCGATAATAGGCATTGCTCCTAATCGGCTTCTTCGCGAATGACTTTGATTACGCCGCAGTCAGTCGATTTGAAATCAACAAATACAACGATGCTCGTAGTTTTTTATTTTCACTGATATCCGTTGCGGTTTTCAATGAGACCCGACTCGGGCGAACCATGGTGACCAAGAAAATCGAGGATGGTTGGGTCAAAGCGGAGCTTCAAATCAAGCTCGAAAAACCGGCTGAAGCGCTGGAAATCCTAAGAGAGATTGATGCTGATGCCAAGCAGTCCAAGACCTGGCGATTGGCAGCAGAGGCTAAAACACTGCAGGCACGCCAATCGAATAACGATAAGCGATTGTTCAAAGAGGCAGTCTCGCACTATGAAAATGCCCTCAAATCAAACCCAAGTGATAAGACCGCACGTCGAAATCTAAACAGTCTTCGCTCAGAGATGGATGGACTTGGGATTCGCGCAGGCGGAATTAACGTCTTTATCGACGATGGTGCCCCTACATTCGTTGGTATTCTCAGCATCATTGTCGCAATCGGGATGATGCTTGTATCGCTCAAAGTAATCCCTGACTATCTAGCGGGTGAAGAACAGCAATACGAATATGAGGCTACACTAACGGTATCGTATACTCCGAAAAACACACTCAATGCGATTACTGTCGACATCGTGATTGGTCTAGATGCAGAAGCAGCACCAATCCACGTTGACAACTTCGTCAAGTTGGCAGAGCGAGGCGAATACAACAATGTCATCTTTCACCGAATCATTGATGATTTTATGATCCAAGGTGGCGATTTCCAGAATGGTGATGGTACGGGCGGTTACGCTGCAGAATTCTACGGATATTGTGATGGAAATGAACAACCAAATCCTTGCAATTATGAATCACAGTACACGATTCCTGATGAAGCCAATAATGGCCTCGTGCATGATTCATGTACCATTTCTATGGCTAAAACAAGCAACCCAAATACGGGGGGCAGCCAATTCTTCCTCATTCCACAGGACAGCGAACCATCTCACCTCGATGGTGTACACACCGTATTTGGAGAGATTACCAGCGGCTGTAATCACGTGACAGCCATCAGTGAGGTTCCAACCGGTGCTCAGGACAAGCCAGTAAATGATGTCACATTGATCTCAGTCGACATCCTGCGCACCGTTGTCGAAGATACTGTTTGAGTTTCCACACTAAATTTCCAAGAGTGACGTTCAAGGAGGTCCTCTAAGTCGCCTAACCATGGCGAGCGACGACCCCTTCTCGGCATTCGACACCTTTGGATTGTCTAATGGTGAATTCGGACGCTTCGCCAATCTCCATGCATTGGAAGCAGCCGGGCTTTGCAACTTGGCCAAATTACCCTGTACCATTCGTGTCCTATTGGAGGCCGCATTGCGCAAATGTGATGGATTTCTGGTGACTAAAGAAGACGTTGAGAGAATCGCCGCATGGTCGCCTACTCAAACCCCAGCTGAGATTCCATTCATGCCCTCACGTGTCATCTTGCAGGATTTCACTGGAGTACCAGCGGTTGTCGATATCGCCGCTCTCCGTGATGCGATGGTGTCGTTAGGTGGTGATCCACAAAAGGTCAACCCCCAAGTACCGGTTGATTTGGTCATCGATCATTCGGTACAAGTCGATGTATCCGGTTTGTTTTCAGATGCCCGTGAGCGTAACTTGGAAATAGAGTATGAGCGAAATATGGAGCGTTATCAATTTCTAAAATGGGGTCAACAAAGCCTCGATAATTTCCGAGCAGTACCACCCGGCAGAGGGATTGTTCACCAAGTCAATCTTGAGTGGATTGCCAGTGTCGCACGCGAAGAAAACGGAATCTGGATGCCAGATTCCTTGGTCGGTACAGACAGCCATACCACGATGATCAATGGTCTGGGTGTGTTGGGTTGGGGTGTTGGTGGTATCGAAGCCGAAGCAGTAATGCTTGGACAACCAATCTACATGCTGTTACCTGAGGTGGTGGGTTTTGAGCTTACAGGAAGCTTGCGCCCAGGTGTCACTGCGACTGACATGACCTTGCGAATTGTGGAGATGCTTCGCGAGCATGGTGTCGTTGGAAAGTTCGTCGAGTTTCATGGATCTGGCATGTCAGCACTGACCTTACCAGACCGTGCAACTATCGCCAATATGGCGCCAGAATATGGTGCGACATGCGGCTTCTTCCCCGTTGATGAAACCACGCTTGATTACATGCGGTTATCGGGAAGAGACCTAGGCCACGTTGACAATGTCAAGCGATACTTGGTCGCACAAGGAATGTTCCACAATGAAAATTCAATCACACCTGAATTCACCTCAAATTTGACCCTTGATTTGGGCGATGTTGAACCGGCAATGGCGGGCCCGAAGCGCCCTCAAGATCGCGTTGATTTGTCAGCGATGAAACCGCACTGGTTTGAGACGCTTAATGCGCCCATAGGCCATTCTGGGCACGGCATTGATTCCAATGAAAACAATCGAATTGTAGAGGTGCAAGGATCTGATGGCTCAACATATCAATTGAAGCACGGCGATATTGTGATTTCTGCTATCACTTCATGTACAAACACATCCAATCCTTCAGTCATGCTTGGCGCCGGAATTTTGGCTCGAAACGCAGTCCAGAAAGGACTCAAAGTAGCACCGTGGAACAAGCCGAGTTTAGCCCCAGGTAGTCGTGTAGTAACAGAATACTACGACGCGGCTGAGTTGACCGAATATCTCAACCAGTTGGGATTCCACAATGTCGGGTATGGTTGCACCACTTGTATCGGGAATTCTGGTCCGCTTGAACCTGAAATTGAAGCCGCCATCGATGAAGGAAACCTGATTGTAGGTTCCGTTATTTCAGGCAATCGAAATTTCGAAGGTCGTGTACATCAAAAAGTCAAGGCGAACTATCTTGCAAGTCCCCCACTTGTGGTTGCATATGCAATTGCTGGAACACTCAATATCGACTTTGATAGCGATCCAATTGGAACTGATTCGGACGACAATCAAGTGATGCTAGCAGATATTTGGCCAACCGATGCTGAAATCCGAGAAGTCATGGCGCGTGCCATCACACCTGAGATGTTCAATGACCGTTATTCAACCGTCATGAGTGAGCCCCGTTGGGATTCCATTCCCAGTACACCCAGCGATCTTTATCCATGGGCACCCGAGAGTACCTATGTTCGTCTCCCCTCATTCTTTGAAGGTATACAGCCGGTTCCTGAACCGATTTCGCCGATTGAAGGTGCTCATGTTCTTCTCAAGTTGGGTGATTCCGTAACGACTGATCATATCAGTCCCGCCGGCGCTTTCCCACATACGGGTCCTGCAGGGCAATACTTGGTCGGAAATGGAGTGTCTCCCAGAGATTTCAACTCATTTGGCAGCCGTCGTGGCAATCATGAGGTGATGATGCGGGGGACCTTTGCGAATGTTCGAATTCGAAATCAAGTTGCACCAGGTACCGAAGGTGGATTCACGACTCATTTCCCAACAGGTGCCGTTGAACCAGTATACGATGCATCGATGAAATATCAAGCCGCGGGAATCCCACTGGTCGTACTCGCTGGAGAACAATATGGGACCGGAAGTAGTCGAGATTGGGCCGCAAAAGGGACTCTACTATTGGGGGTCAAAGCTGTGATAGCAACCTCTTTCGAGCGTATTCATCGATCAAATCTAGTCGGAATGGGTGTTCTTCCACTAACCTTCCCTGATGGCGAGACAGCGGATACATTGGGACTTGATGGCACTGAAACCTTCGATATCCCTGCATCAGCAGATCTTGTTCCATTGAGCACCATCGCCGTTACGGCCACCCATCCCGATGGAAATATCATCACTTTCGATGCAACCGTGCGATTAGATACTCCGGTTGAAGTCGAGTACTATCGACATGGTGGGATTCTTCAAACAGTTCTGCGTAATTTGGCACAGTCATGAATTGGACATTCAGGGTCACATCCATCCGTGTGGTTCAAAGACCGTTGAGAATCAAAGCACTCTAATGTCCACTCTCAAGGGGCCAGTTCGATACCGATTTCGACAACCCGAATCGGAAGTTGACGTCATGATTCAGGGTGATGCCGACTGGGTTCAAGCATTGCGAGAAGATCTCGGTTTGGTCGATGTCGGATGGATTCAACCAATGGCCACCACCAGTCAATCAGTCCAATCCTCTGGCGATGGAGATGAAGGGGTCGAAGAAGATGGTGAAATATCCGGGGGAAATGCACCTGTGATTTTGGAATCGGATACAGTCTCCTCATTACCAGGCCCCCCTCCTGATCCAAGTCGAATCCCAGTCGTTCGCCGAGTGATTGGGGACATGGATTTAGATGCAGAGATGGAAAAACTTGGCATCGAACACCCTCGTTCACCGACTGCCGAAGAGTTAGCCGACCTGATTGAGGAACTGGGTGAACCTGAACCGATTATGTCTCAGGTTTCTACCGATCCAATGGCAGAAGCATGGTTACAGCGATTGATGCGAATCGCAGTTCGGAAGTTTGGTGTCACAGCTCTTCCGATTGAAGTGATAGATAGTGCGGCCTGTGAACAACTTGACCGTTCTGGTATGGAACTTGAACTATGGTTGGAAGGAATGTGGCGACTTGGTAAATTAGTGAAAGTTCACGGCGGGGGACGCTTCGGATATGGCCCCAGTCCCAAGTGGTTAGAGGCAGACTAATCGCCCTAAAATTCGTGTTTTTTGGCATGGATAAACCACACCTTACGTTTTAGTGAATAAATGGGGTACTGGAAGCCTATTCTCGTGCGCAGGTTACGCGCACGCGAGGGGAACTATTGAATAGAGTCGTCAGCACCGAGCGCCTGAGTGGTTAACATGTATACTCATGACAAGAATTTGAACAGTGCCCGCGTTCGGGGAGTTTCATTGGTTGTATTGATGCTGACATCGTATTTGCTAGCGATGGTCCCAGCAGTCAGTGCAAGTCACGTTGAAACGTACTCCGTACAGCGAAATCCAGTCGATATTGCCTCCGGCGATTTGGACTGTGATGGAGATGCCGATATCGTAACAGCCAGTGAAATGGGAATGTTAATTTCCGTTCTGTACAATGACGACGGAGATTTCTCGGATCGAGAAGATCTCTGGGTTTCTTCGAACACATCACGCCGTGCGTTTTGGTTCGATATGGCTGATGCTAATGATGTAGAAATCGGTGATATTGATGGTGATGGAACCAATGACTTGGTCTTCTTCCGCCAGAATGTATGGGTCGCAAGTTCGACCACACCTCCGCTTGGCAACATGACCATCCTATGGGGCGACTGTAACGAGAGAGTCGAGCAATGGACGCGCTCAGCACCAATTTCAGTGTCCCCTAGATTGTACGGTATGGAAGTCACCGACATCAACGATGACGGTAAGGACGACATCGTTGGTCTATTCTTGGATGAATCTATTACTAACATGGAAATCATGGTCATGCGTGGACCGAACCCCACACAGCAGACCAGTCAATCGACCACTCAAATTCCGTTGACACATGGTTTCTTCTATGACATGGCCATTGGTAACTGGGGTGAAACCGTCACTGGTGGCGGTATTCCAGGTGGTCAGGGTGATTGTGAAGATCAAGACATTTGGCTCATGACAGCACCACCTTACAATGGACCACAAACTGGATTCAGTGCAGGAAATTGGGACAACGTTACCGTTCTCGAATACAACTGTGTGACAAACCAATACGAGAACCCAACTGGTGGTACCAATCAGAATACTCACAAGTTCGCAATGAACGAAAACTCCGATGCAAATGGTATGGACATCGCTGATACCGACAATGATGGTATCATTGACATGGTTGCCATTGGACAAGGATGGGAGCAGAATGTATCCTATGCAACTCGCAGTGGTTCTGGTGGCCAATGGTCGACCAATAATTACGCGGGGATTGGAGATTTCGTTGCTGCAGATGTCACGATTGATGATATCAATGGCGACGGGAAAATGGACTTCCTCGTCCCAACCATGCTTACAGTCTCAACAGTCAACAGCGCGGGTGCAGGTCAGCAACAACAACTGACCACTGATAACTTGGTCGACATTAACACGGTCAATATCATCCTCAATGATGGCAGTGGAAATTATCTATCTCCACAAACCTTCGATGTAGGTCGTCGACCGACCATGGTCATCGCTGACCAGTTCAGCGGTGGTACCAACAGTGCACTTGACTTGGCTGTAGGACAGCGAGACTATGCCTTTACTTACGGCAATGGTGCGATGTGGATCGATTCAAAGGGATGGGCAGGTTCACTCGACACCCTTTCAATCGTTGAACTAGATTCAGAAGACGTTGGAATTGGTGGTGTAACTGTTTCTCCAGCCGCTTACGACTACGAAGATCGAGAGATGAAGATTGGTGCAGGTACTCGAAATGTGAATGTCACTGTTCGTAACACAGGACTACAATCCATTTCGGGTTCAGTTGATGTTGACGTATCTGTAAAGGAAGTAGTTGGTGGCACTGATACGGTGGTTTATGCCAACGATTTCGATACAGCACCAACGGGTAGTTGTTCAAGCTGTAATATGGTTGCAGTATCATACTCCGGAGAAGTATCTGGCTCGTATTGGCACGTCGAAGACGGCAACAATAACACCGGAAATGGTGATGAGTACGAATCAGATACCAACCCCACTGACTACATGTGGGCAGGTGCGATCGTTACCAACACCTCCGGGGATGGCGATGAGGAATCAGGATACATGTCATGGTGGGATGAAGGCCTCATCATTCAGAACGTTGATCTTTCTGGTGCCGATTCAGCTTCGATGGATCTTGACATGATGTGTATGGTTCAGTTCAGCATGATTTACTATTCATCAACAGGTATTGCAAACCGAATTATCTATGACGATTCTTGCAACATCGACGTATACAGTGAGTCCAGTGGTTGGACAACTGTTGATTACACAGGTGGATACGATTACGATCGATACATTCACTTGGCCAACGGTTACTATCCAGAATTCACGGTTTCAAACTCTGCATACTGTTGCTTCGCCAATCCATGGGACCGCCTTGCTGGTGAGTCAGGTATTGATTTGACTGCATGGGCTGGAGAGGAAATCGATATCCGATTCCGCTTCCGTTCGGGACACTCTGGCAGCGTAGGTAACGACAACGCATCCTACAACACTGAATGGGACGGATTCGCGATTGACAACATCACCATCAACAAGACGGTGACTCAATTCGGCAGCAACGTGCAGAACGTCAACCAGCAACTGTCTCTAACCTCACTCGCTCCTGGTGATGAACAAGTCGTAACCCTCCAGGCGAATTTCGTCAATGGAACGACCTACATCATTGAAAGCGAACTATCGAGCACGTCAGGATTCCAGAATGGTGATGACACCAACGATGACAGTCGATGGAGAACTACGGTCAAGAATTTGTTTGATCCATCAGTTGAAGAAATCACTTCATTCGAGAAGAACGCCCTGTACGCGTCTGGAACTTATCCGATTGATGTGATGGTGAAGAACGTTGGAAACACTGTGGTTGACTTCGATACGGTTGCTACCGTTTATTCAGCAACTCCAAACGATCTCCTTGTCGAGAACTTTGAGGGAACATCAGGTTACTCATTTGGTGATGACGGCGATTCGTTTGGTGTTGTTATCGATGACACAGACTCGACCATCAACAACGCGATTGTACCTAATAATCGTCCAGTCTTCGGTTCCAGTGCATATTGGTTCGGTCACCCAGATGACGGATATGGCGATGATTGGGATGAAACAATGACCCTGCAAACCATCGATCTAACCCAGAACACTGCGGATTTCGTTTATCTAAACTTCGATTACTTCGCAGAGACGGATTACTTGACGGATTCAGAAGGAGACATTCTAGCAGTGCAAGATTACGGAATTCTCGAAGTTGAGTGGCGTAAGGGTGGCGACGTTTACAACGGTACCATCATTGGTAACTGGAATGATTACAATGAAAACGGCGTTCAGTACAATGATACTTGTGAGGATATCGACGACGATGGTGTCTATGACGAAACAGAATATATCGGCGATCTTGGCTGGAACGTATTCTTTGACTCTGAAGGCATTACCAAGGGTGTCACATTGGATTTGACTCACATCTTCCTGCGTAACACCACTTCATTGGATAGCAGAGACTGGGACTACAACTGTACCGATCTATCCGGTACAGAAGTTACTGTCTCCTTCCGCTTCCAGTCGAACGGTGATGGTGTAAACGGAAACAGTGGACTCGCCGGTCTAGGAATCGATAACGTGAGCGTTCGCGAATATGTTTTCACTTACGTTACAGAATATTCCACATCTGTATCCGGTCTTGATTCACAAGAAACCCAAGAAGTCAATGTGGGTAACCACGACTTCTCACAGGGGATTTTCAGAATTGACGCAATGACACACTATGACAACCAAACGCAGGGTACTGCTTGGTACAACCACAAAGAAGTCAATCTAGCGAACAACGTTAGTCGATTGATCTTTGAAGTGGCAAGTGTGGATGTACAGTTACTTCGTCCGGATGTATTGTCCTGTGTAACTGAGAATTCGGTAGGTTGTGTATATCCAAGTGACTCTGTTGAGAATCATGCTTTCTCAATGGATTTGATTAATGGTGTTCTCGATGGAGACTATAACATCAAATTGACAGTCACCGATACGAGTACGGGTTCAGTTGTATTCGATGAAACAAGTGATGAAGGCCAGATGTCGCTGGTAGCACACGAACGTAATACAGCCACATGGGCAGCTGTATCTCCTGCCGATGGTAATGGCTGGGTTGATGGTACGGAGTATCACTTGCGATTCCACGCTGAATTGGTCGACGATGGTACCAACTCAGGGAACACTTGGGACTTCAACATCACCATGGTGGAAGAAGTCGATGTCGCTATTCTGACTGGACACAACGATCAACAGCGTTTGACCAATGTGATTGAAGATCTAGATGCAATGGGAATGACATACACTCAATTCTCATCTGCAGACTGGGACCGATACATCACTCCAACATGGATGAATCATTACAGCAAGATTCTGCTACCTTGGCAAGTCGCCCCATTCTACGAAACCTACTACGAAGAATTGGCAGCAGATGGAAGCGGCGGTGTGTCTCCCATGGATGTCATCATCAACCGCATGTCTGCTGGAGCAACTCTACAGGTTCACCTTGGACCCTACAATGCAGAGTATGAGCAGCCGAACGTTATGCCATACGATATGAACGTCGTCAATCGTGACTCAGATCGTGTTACGCACACAGATACCATGGTGATGGATTGGCATCACCCGTTGTTGCAGGATGTCAACCCAGTTGCATTCATCTCCTTCAACGGTGGAGATCACGTTGCTAAGTCCACTCTGATGACGACACAACCAGATAGTGATAACATCCCACAAATCTGCAATGGTCCAATCTCGGCACCACTTGGTACGTTCCACAGTCTGATTAACGACGCATCTGATCCTACAGCATCCTTGTTGGCTACATGTGCTGTTGGAAACGGTGGTATGATTATCACGACAATCGATGTTGAGAATTCACAGGTATCAGATGATTATGGTACGATTGGTAAGCCTTTGTTGTCTAACCTATTGGGTCATCATGTTGACCAATATCCGTTGAATTTCGGTCCAGCCGGTAACGGCTTCGATTTAACCATCAACGGTGATGAAATGGCTTGGGATAGCCAGCTTGGACAATACGAAACGATGTACATGAAGAGTGATGCAGAGCTTGAGTTTGGCTTCACTTCAGATGCTTCCGATTTGGATGCAGACTGGGAGTTACGCCCAGTTGCTGGTACAACGGCAACCAATTGGGATGGTAACCCACTCCAAGATGGAGAAAGTGATCACAGAGAGGATGACACGCACACCGCTCAATTCTGTGTACTTGATGCACAGAGTTCTACGTTGTGTAAGCAAGAGGCTCGCTGGATTGTAACATTGTTCCTGCACACACCCGCGGGACACACCAGAATTGCGAGCATCATGTTGGAAACCAATGACGCACTTGCAGATGAATTCTCTCCACTGCCAGAGTTTACCATCATTGACCGTCTAGAATACCGAGGCCAGATTGATGCTCACGGTATCAAGGAATCTGGTGGCCAAGAATGGGATATCAATCTGATTCGATTGGGCCCAACAGGTGACTTGACTGTCCACTTCGATGCATCAAACTCTTCTGACGGTGATGCGACCGATGGAACAAACGGAATCAAGACCTATATCTGGAAGGTATTCCTTGATACAGCTTGGGATAACCCTGGTGGTGCACCTCAGAGTGGTAAGACAACCGAGATTTCAAGTTCGGTCAGTCACACCTTTACTCACAGGTTCCAGAACATCACTGTGGATCCAAATACTGGATTCGAAGGATCATTGATTCGGATTGAGTTGACTGTGGTCGACCAAGCAGACAAGCCAAGCACTTACGATGACCGCTACAAGATGTACTTCGTCGTCGTAGGCGAAGGCTATGGTGATGACGAACCAGTGGTTGATTTCACTAACCCAGCACCAGGAAGTTCACAGACTGATGATACCTTGTACGTCAACGGAAGTATCACTTCGGGTTCAGAAAATGGTGACGTGATGATTGAGGTCGCACTCGATGAAGCCACACTCGATCTATTGCCATCGCAGAAGTTCCCCAAGAAGACAGCTGGTGAATACGACAGCACGGTCAGTCTAGCTGATGGAGCTGCGTTCAGTCTGTCTCTGGATATTGCCGACCTGTATGATGAAAACGGTTCTACTCAGACCATTTGGATCAAGATCACTGAAGGTGATGGTTCACGCTGGACAATTTACAAGTCGATTGATGTGAATCTAGTTCCAAGAGAGATTGAATCCGAAAACAACGGTGACGATCCAGACCCAGAAACATCAGGTGGAGATGATGGTGGCATGAGTTCGGTAATCCTCATCGGTGGTATCGGTGCGTTTGTCCTGATCATTGTCATCCTACTGACGATGTTCTTGGTCCGCGGCCGTGGTGGTGATTCCACTGTCGCTGATGCAGGTGCATTCGGTGGCGAAGTCGCCCAGATGGATCCAGTTGAAGCCTATGTGCAACAATTGGTTGCTCAGGGCTATCCAGAGGAAACCGCTAGGGCTTATGCTCAGCAATATTACGCTCAAGCCTCTCAACAACAACAGAGATGACGAGCTGACGATAGAGACGTCGAGGGGGCGTAAGCCCCCTCGGCGAACCTCTGAGAGTCCGGACGCGGGTTAATGAACTAGATACTGGCGCCGTCAATCATGGACTCAGGTGAGGACTGGAAGGTTGCTGACGTATCGCTTGCCGATGAAGGTGCTCGTCGCGTCGATTGGGCTCGTTCACGAATGCCAGTATTGGCAAAACTTCGCGATGAAGCAATACAAACTCAGCCGCTTGCGGGTATGACGGTTGCTGGATGTCTTCACGTCACCAAAGAGACTGCTGTGTTGATTGAAACCCTCAAAGCAGCAGGTGCAGAAGTTTCATGGTCAGGCTGTAATCCACTATCTACTCAAGACGATGTTGCTGCATGGTTGGCTCGTGAGGGTTACTCAATTTACGCTTGGCATGGACAAAGTGTAGAGGAGTTCTACTGGTGTATCGATCGAACCATTGAAGCGAACCCAACACTGACATTGGATGATGGTGCCGATTTGATTGTTCGAATCCACGGTGATATGTCAGATTATGCAGCAGGGGTCATCGGTGGCACAGAAGAGACCACGACTGGTGTTCATCGGCTACGAGCGATGGGTGATGCAGGACAACTCCGCTATCCGGTCATCGCCGTCAACGATGCTGTGACAAAATGGGATTTTGACAATGTGTATGGTACAGGTCAATCGACGATTGATGGTATCGTCCGTGCCACGTCTGTATTGATTGCAGGTAAGACATTCGTGATTGCGGGATATGGCCACTGCGGTCGAGGATTGGCTATGCGTGCCCAAGGTATGGGTGCAAATGTAATCATCACCGAAGTAGATCCTCTACCTGCTCTGCGCGCAATTATGGATGGATTCCGAGTCATGCGAATGGATGATGCGGCATCTGAAGGTGATATTTTCTGTACTGCAACAGGAATGAAAGACGTGATTGTTGAGCGTCACTTTGCAGCCATGAAGAATGGAGCAATTGTCTGCAATACAGGACACTATGATTGTGAAATCAACATTGGTGATCTCGAATCTCAATCCATGAGTGTTCGAACCATACGTTCAGACAATGAAGAATTTACCATGAATGATGGGAGGCAGATTTTCCTGTTAGCACGTGGGCGTTTGGTCAATCTCGCGGCCGCTGAAGGCCATCCCTCCGAGGTTATGGACATGAGTTTTGCCAACCAATACCTCGCACTATGCCGCCTTGCCGCCGAAGGAAAAGAGATGGTACCCGTGGTACACGACATCACTACTGAGCAAGATCAACAATTGGCAATGAAGAAATTGGCCACACTAGGATTTGAAATCGATACATTGACCGATGAACAAATTGCGTATCATTCCGATTATACTGCGGGAACGTGAAGTTGCTCTACTCTTCTTCATACGTTGGTAGGTCAAACGTAGTCCAGTATGGCATTTTCATCTCCCAACGTTTGGAGATTTTCTCATCGTTTTCGACGATTTTTTCCATTCGCTGTCGGAAGGCTACAGGGTAATCCTTGTTGATGACAACTCTGTATAATTTCGCGTCACGAATCTTCTCAGGGATACACACCTTCCCCGACGTCGCTTCAACTTCAATAGCTCGCCATAAGTCAAGCACTGGGCGGTTACGCTTGTCCGTGATTGTAATCGATATTTTTCGGACCCATAGTATGGAAGCATAAACGAGTAGGAAAGCGGCACACATGCCCCAGGTACTTTTTGGCATGAACATCTGAAGGGCTAATGCTTCCCAAATGACCAGCGGTCCGGCTAGCATGAAGAAGGTAAATTTCTCTGACCCGGGTTTCAGATTACGCATTCCATCGATATCTTTCCACGTTGAGTGGTCGGGGTTCTGTGGTTCGAATACATCGATTTTATCCATCTCATAATACCGTCGAATAGTCTGATTCATCCTCTCCACACGAAATAATTGTTCACGAGGCATTTCGTCCATTCCATCGGCAACAACAGCCTCCAACCGCTCATTGGCCTCAGCGTAGAACCCCATCCGAATCAGCAATGCAGCTTGCTCGATAACTGGTGTGGTATCGGTAGGGAATACTGTTCGGAAATCTTCCCACCATTGGAGTACATCTTCAGACAATCCCAAATGTTGTGTTGCCAAAATCGCACCACGGAACCAAGCACCACGGTGTGTCGAATCCAATGCCACAATTTTCTTGGCCAAGGTCCAACCTTTTGCGGCCTCAGCCAAGGTAGGGTCGATACGATACGAACCATCTCGTCTACGTTCAGGCAAACCTAGTTCCAGCAATGCCCACAGTGCATCCACACATTCTGGATCCTCTTCAACAATCTCTGTGGCCTTGATTAATGCCGCTGCTCGATTACCGCCAGTGATGTATTCTTGTAGCTCATCCAGCATCGCAGGAATTCCCTCATCCAAGATTGGGACGACGGCTTCGATTGGTGGGCTCATATGAGTGTCTCGGCCGACTCGTCAAATGAATACTCCGCGTGAGATTTCAGCGGCGTCGATTTCCACCCTTGCTTTTCGGCCCCCATCCTCCGGGTCCTCTTGAGTCTCGTCGCTTGGGCTTTCGATCGTTATTACCTTTGTATTCTCTACGTGGTGGCCGGTCATTATTCGGGCGCTGTTCTCCACCACCTGGGGCGCCTCCCCCTCTGTCGTTACGTCGCGGCGTACCACTTCTACGGTCACCTGAACCACCTCCACGTCGGTCCCCTCCTCCGCGTCGGTCATCGCCACGATTGTCACGGTGCTGTCCACCTCCGCGTCGGTCACCGCCACGATTGTCACGGTGCTGTCCACCTCCGCGTCGGTCACCACCACGATTGTCACGGTGCTGTCCACCTCCGCGTCG
>MDTG01413096.1_pt1 | contig 14852 bp, 10 predicted proteins | sample 811421 | NCBI WGS metagenome assembly MDTG01 (sample SAMN05326645, study PRJNA326480) | marine metagenome | isolation source: seawater | place: Pacific Ocean: South East | collected 2011
GATTTGGATTTGGTGTTCTTGGTCTTCGGCTGCGTCTTTGAGCTTTCCGAGGAGTCCTTTCTTTTCTTCCGCTGTTCCTTCCATTTGTTAACTTTAGCTTGTAGTTGTTTTTGAACTTTCTTTTTAATTGGTTCAAATAAAGATGAAGTAATAGATGTAGTTGCTACTGCTACGACAGCTGTAGTTACTGCAGTTACTACTACCGCTGTTTCAGGTAGTGGCATCTTTATATCTAGAACTGGTATTTTTAAACTAGGTGCTTCAGGTTCTTCAGTTGTTTCCTGTTTAACGTCTTCAGGTGCCTCTAAATCACTCGGAGGTATAACCATAGGTTTATACGAGGGTATCCGAGCTGTAGGAGGTCTGAAGTAAAGTGAATCAGGTTTAGGTAGGTTTGCTCTAGGTAGATAAATCTGCACTAGTCATTCCAGCCTAAATCTGTTTTTATATAGAAATCATCTACTTCTGACCATGTACTACCTGCTGTTTTGACATAAACATTAGTAGCTGTAGACCAAGTTGAACCAGCAGTTTTTACATAAACAACATTAGTTAGATTAACTATTGCACCAGCTGATAAAACATAAACTGCACCCCACGGACCAACGTGTTCTGTTACGTCTCCTTTGCCTGCAACACGAACAGCTGGACCCCACGGACCTATAAAATCAAGAGTTTCTACATTCGCCTTTGCGGGTAAAGCCATTTATTCCTCCGCTTCTTCTGCTGCTATTCTTGCCGCTTCTTCTGCTTCCCATTCTGCTATTTCAGCATCTTGGGCTATAGTTTGAGCTTCTTGTTTCTCTGCTAACTGCAGAATTTCTGTATCTGTTAGTTCAGAATTAGAGTTATAATGAAACACTTTATTTCCATTTACAGCAATAATCAACCAATCTCCAGCAGGTCTTTTTTCTTTTCGTTTAATTGTATAAGTCATTATGCTTGAGAAATAGAAAGGGTATCAACCCATTTGTACGCTGTGCTCCCCTCACCAGATATTAAGGCATCAATTCTTGCCACGCCAGCAAGTGTAGGTGTAAATGTTAATGTTAATTGTTCCCATGTATTTGAATTATTAGTTGTGTTATAAACTACTGCATCTGATGTCAGCCCTATAGATCCGTTATAAGTTAATAATGCTGCTAATCCTATATCATCGTTTTCATTAGTATAACCTGATCTTCTTACATATACACTTACGGTAACTTGTGCATTAGCATAAACAGCTACTTCAGCAAGTCTAAAACGTAAAGGAAATGATTTCTCTCTTCTCATCGTTTGGGTAGTTGACAAAGGATCAAATTTCCAAGAGAATCCAGAGCCAGATTGCGTTACAGAAGAATCACTAGTTACTAAATAATGTGTGTAATATAAACGATGATCATTAGCTGTATCATTATAATTTATAAATGCTATTTGTGGTAAGTCATCTCTTTCCCATCCTTGATCAACATCGTGAGTACCGTCAAACAAGTTGAAGTCACTACCAAATGTACAATTAGTTAAACTTACATTATGATGCCAGTCTTCATGATGGAACATGCGAGTCTTATCAAAACTACAGTTATGAAACTCAGGGTTGGAATAATAATTTAGACCACTAGTGTATAGTAACTTACCAACCTGATTCCCACATCCTTTAAAATCACATCCTATAAAAACATTCCTTCCATGTAGAGAACTTCCTTGTCCAGGGTATAGACTGGTCTGATCAAAAGTACAATTTTTATATATTCGCTCGGTGGAGTTGAGATTGGCTGCTTCTAAACATCCATAAATTCTACAGTTATCTAATAATGTTCTATTAGCAGTAACTACATCTTCAGCTTGTAAAACAAATTGACAATTAGTAAATGATTGTTTTTGATGCTGTAAGCTAGAAGTACCAAAATAGTTTGCAGCTCTAAAACCTCTAACTACTCCAAACTCAGAAATATTTATATTATTACACTGTCTTATCTCCATAGATGAATACTGATAACTATGCTGTGCTAACCATGTACCAGCATTTGTATCTTGAGTAGACATATCTGTGCTGTTCCAGCCACCACTAATAGTTATATCATGTTCACTCAATAGCCTAAATGTATCATTCCCATAATCTTCAAGACTATCGTACATTTCAGGCTTTGAAAAACACTCTCTTTTATAAGTTGTAACTGTTTCAGTTGTGCCTAGATATGGTGTAGGTTCAGTAAATAATCCATCATGACTGTACCAATAACTATCTAAAATAATAATTTTATCTACAATCGCCATAATTGGATACCAAGCAGACATATGAGTAGTACCCTTACCAATTACGCTTCCTAAATGTAGAGAATCAGCAGAAGATGAAGCCTTACAAGCTATAACATTATCAATTTGAATTTCATTGTTATTATGCTCCATTGCTGAATCAGCATATAAAGTAATGGATTGAATTGAAGAGTTTAAATTTGTACCAAAATCATGAGTGTACCAGATCCATCTGTCGGTTCTATCTCCGCATGGCGGTTTAATTGGGACAGTATGAACTGATGTGTCACCGTCAGTATCAGTACACAGACGTATTGAGAATACATCAGTGTCAGTTTTTTGACCACTAGAGATGTAATCCCAAAAAAATTTAAAACTAATTTGTTGATAACCACTTAGATCTAATGTACTATCTAATTCAACATGAGCAACCTTCCCACTAACACCATTTCCAGGTTTAAATTTTTTAGCACTTTTATAACCAGATTGGTAGTTACTAGTCTCTCTACCTCCAGTGCCTTGATCAATTGTCCAATCTTTATCGCCACCACCACCTAGACCTTGATGACATATAATATTTTTGATAGGTGAACTAGCAAGTCTTACAGTAAATGGATTGATATTAGTATAAGTTATGTTATTAATATTACTAGTATCAGCAGAATTTTCTGTCCCATCTAGTGTGAAGTTATCGTTATCAGTTTTTGTGATTTGATAAACTCCTTGATAACCATTCAGACCGGAATCGTAAACAAAAATCGCATCACCTGTACTTAAACCATGGCTGGTATCAGCAACGGTTGTAGGATTACCACTACTTTGTCCATCAAAATTGCCTGTTAGTTGTCTGGAACCATCCAGAGGATCACCATGATTATAAGGTGAATCACTAGCCCAACTTGCATTGCCTAAACTTGTTGGCTCAGGTGATTTTATCCAACGAATTTCATCCCCAGTGCCTAAATTAACCTCATCCCACCATTTCTTTCTGTTTGCAAAACTTTGACCATTATTAGAGTCATTACCACCAACAGGATCGACATAGAAAACAGTCATTTAATTAACCTCCATAATTAGTATTTCACCCATATATCACCTACAGCCCCATCACCTCCTCCAGGTGCAGAACTTGAGGCATGGATTTTTCTAACTCCTGGTGTTGCAACTGCTGTAGAGGTAACTGTGCTTACTGTGCCAAGTGTTGTGATATTTGCTGAACCAGCCCATGTCGAAACGGCTGTATTCTCGACGTTATTTAAAGATAAATCTGTTTTAACTTCTGCATAGCTACGACCTTCAATACCACTAGATGTGAACTTTGCATAATCATCATCAGCTGCATCAGCATCATCAATCTGTACTAATTTGTCATCTGCTATTCCTACGTCAGCATTAACTGTTACTGTTCCTGATGTACCACCACCAGTTAATCCTGTACCTGCTGTAACGCCTTCTATATCTCCACTACCACCTCCACCAGATACTGTTTGCCATGAACAAGTACCATCACCATCTTCTCTTAAGAATTTACTACCACCTGTTTCACCTGTGGAAAGTATTGCTGTACCTTCAGGAGTCTGAGCAGCTACTGCAAAATCTAAAGTACCATCAGCATCTTGATAGGTAACTGTAATTCCAGTTTCAGTATTACCAGTAACCATTCCTCCAACAAAGTCTTCAACTTGTTCTTCTGTTAGTTGAGTGTTTGTATCTGGAGGTGTACCCCAAGTAGCATCATGTTTTAAAAACTGACCTGAACTTCCAGCTGCAGGAACATGAGCACTGTTACCTGTTGCAGCATTATGGTCAAAAGCCCAATTAGAACTTATAGCTTCATCAGTAACACCGTTAACTGGTGTGTCGTCTATGCTTACTTGTGTATTTGTATCAGGAGGTACTTGCCAAGAACAAGATCCATCGCCATCAACACGTAAGAACTTAGTTGTACCTGTTTCGCCTGTAGATATTACCGCTGTACCTTCTGGAGTTCCTGTTGCTGTTGCAGCCCATTTAACACCAGTAGCTTCACCAGAGTCAGCAGTTAAAACATAATTATTAGTTCCTACTGCTAATGCTGTTGGATCACCTGACCCATCACCTACTAATAATTCACCCTTACCGTCAAGGTCAGAGTTCATTACGGCTCCAGCACTATTTACATTGGTTGCATCAGTTACGTCTGCACTAGCTTCTATACCATCTAATTTAGTTTTAAGAGTATTAGTAAAGTTATTCTGTGTTAAACCACCATCTCCTACTGAATAAGTAGTATCATTATCAGCAGCCCATACAGCAGTACCTGCTGAATCATATTTCAGGAATTGTCCAGAAGAACCTCCTGAAGGGATATGTACATTACCTGCACTGGTAGGATGAGAATAATTATTAGCACTAGCTGTAATACCATTTAACTTAGTATGATCATCATCAGTGAATACATTAGAATCAGTAGCTGCTTCTACAGCTGCTCTTATCTCTGCATTCGTCTGATCTGCTGTAGCTGAAGCTTCAATACCATCTAATTTAGTTTTAAGAGTATTAGTGAAGTTATTCTGAGTTAAACCACCGTCTTCTACTGAATAAGTTGTATTGGTATCTGTAGGTACCGCCCAAGTTAATTCATCTGTTCCATCTTTATATTGTAGAAATTTTCCATCAGAAGGAGAATTACTAATTTTTAAATTATCTTCATCTACAATATTTGAAGCAATAACTGTAGCCCCATCATTTGTTGATGTAACCTCACCAGAATGATTAGGGTGTGTATAGTTGTTTGCAGAGGCTGCTACACCATCTAACTTAGTTTTATCCTCATCAGTCATTACACCCCAAGCTGAAGTTGTAGCTGCGGGTAAAGCTGTATTATTACCTGACGAAGATTCAACAGTTAAAGAAGTACCATTAGCTGTATTACTTAGATTTGATCCTCCTGAAGTAGCATCTACATATGCTTTAACTGATTGTTGACTAGGTACTTTAGTAGCAGAATCACTAGCCAAATTATCTTCATCTAGTAGATCAGATGAAATAGAATAGTTATTAGCAGAAGCAGTAATACCATCTAGTTTTGTTTTATCTTCATCAGTCATGAGTCCCCACGCATCTGTAGTAGCTGCGGGTAAGTTTGTATTACTACCTGATGAAGATACAACTGATAAACCAGCTCCAGAAGTTGTGTAAGATAGGTTTGTTGAACCTCCACCTCCACCACCGTCACCAGTTACATCAATTAATTGAGAACCTTCTTTTACATATAATTGGTTCTGGTCTTCAGCATAGACAATTTCACCTTCTTGTAAATCATCTATACTGGCATATAAATTTGTATAGGAACCCCTAGCTAATTTAATAGGGGTTCTAGTTGCTGGGGTTGACATAATTTAAGATCCGAAATCGCCTCCATCGTATACATCCGGGACAGTCACTGATGATGTTCCATTATCAAAATTACCTCCATCCATAAAGTGACTTTGTAAATATGAGTTCAGCGTATAATGTGCTGAACCAAATCTACCATAGTGGATACTTTCTACTAGCCCTGCATCTGAGGGCCAGCCTATATTCTTACCATTAGCATCATAGTTTCTATATGTCATTAGTTATCACCTATAGTTAAGTTAACCCACTGATTTCCATTGTATATAAATATACCTGCATCACCACCGGATGCATCAAATGCTCTTCCTGAAACAAACCCATTAGCAGTTCCTGAACTATGAGCAGTATTTGTAAGGGTTACATCAAGACCCGAAGTACCATGAGTTCCATCTCCAGTAACATGTATGACTAATATCTGTCCTTCAACGCCTCCAGTTATTGTACCAATTGACACTGCACCTGAACTAGAATATAAATTAAGAAAGGTTGAATTCAGTATATTACTACCAGTATTATCACTTGCATGTAATGCTAAAGTAGTTAAACCAGTAACATCTTTACTTACTTTACTAAGTACTAGTGGTCCTCCACATGTTACTGTTTTCTGTACTGCTGTTGTTAATGTACCAGCTACAGTTGCATTATCATCAATTGCGACAGTACCACCTGCAGAATCCAGAGTTAAGTTACCACTAGTAGTATCAATCTCATTCCCATTGATTTGGACATTATCAATTGTTGCACTACCATTGACATCTAAGACACCATCTACGGTTGTTCCATCGAGTGTTGTAGCACCGTCTACATCTAAAGTACCATCAATAGCTGTATTACCAGTACTATCAGCTACAGTAAACTTATCAGTATCTACTGTTATACCAGCATTAGCTGCTAAAGCTCCAGTTAGTGTTGTAGCACCTGTAACTCCTAATGTACCAGCTATAGTAGTATTACCTGTCTGACTAGCTACTGTGAACTTATCAGTACCGTCTGCTTGTTCTATAGTGAAGGTTTTATTATCACCTTTAATATTAACATTACTATCAAATGTAGCATCACTAGTGACATCTAATGTACCAGCTATATCAATATTATTAGATAACTTAGAACCAGTAACTACATCATCATCTATAGTCCAAGTACTACCTGATACGGTTATGTCGCCTTTATCACCATTAGTTAAAGCAGTACTTGTTACATTAGGTAACTCTTCTACTTTATATCTTATTTGATTAAAGCTATCATTTAGTTCTTTCGCTGTTACAGTACTACCAGCATTAAATGTATTAGTAGCTGCACTGACATCTGTTACTCTTTTTACTAATACTTTATCTCCATTAGACAAAGCAACTGTAAAGGTAATAGTAGCAGCACCACTATTACCAGATATTGAGTAGTCTGTAACTGATGCTTTCTTAACATATATTTCTGCAGTAGCTGCTGCTCCAGTACCACCTGATATATTACCAAATCCTACATTTGGAGCAGTTGTATAACCACTGCCTTTATTAGTAGGTACACCAGCATTATCTAGAGATACTTGACCATTAGCTACGTCTACTGTTAATGCTGCACTACTACCACTACCACCTGAGAATTCAAGAGCAGCATTAGTTGCATCAGCATAACCAGCTCCCTCTCCACCAGCCTTTAATACTACTTTTTCTACTTTACCTTGTCCTACATATATCTCTAAATCTGATGTCTTCACGAAAGGAACAGTGACACCAGAAACCACTGTAGGAGTTCCACTAATTGTAATTGTTTGTTCTGTTGCCATTGTTATTTATACATTGTTAAAATGTTTGCTGTTTCTCTTGTTTTAGTTTGACGCTTAAGATCTTTATCTAGCTGTTCTGCTTTTAGTTCCTGAATATCTCTATCCATAACAATAGTACTCCAAGCTATAGCTCTAGCTTTATCAAAAGCTTTACCTATTATGATATTATGATAATAATCTTTAGATTCATATGCACCTCTATTACCATTTCTTATGTCTCTATGCATCTCTTCAACAGAAGCTATAATTCTAGGATCTTCAGCTAACTTATTAAGAGTACGTTCGAGATTCTGCATACCTAAAGCTTTCTGGAACTTAGATCTAATGAGTGGTGAATCAGTTAAATTTGTACCATCTGGACCGTAATAAACAGACAAACGTATATCATATCCACTATCGAATAATAGTTTTCTACCAGGTGAAGGGGTGAGATTTAGTTGTATAGGACTTACTGCATTCCACATTCTAGTGACAGGATCCCACTCTTTGACAGGTGTGTTGGGTTTCAGCATATCCCATTTAATAGGTAATGGTTCACTAGCTATATGTTCAGTTATTAAGTTCCTATTTCTTATAGCATTATCTATACCAGAACTTAATTCTCTAGTATATGGTGTAAATAGTTTACCAATTTCATTCCTTAAACCAGCTAAAGGTATTGTATTATTAGCTATATTAGCTAAAATACGTTCTGCTTGTCCAGGTCTACCTCCTACTAAATCAACAAACTGTTGCATACCAGCAAGATATGACTTACCAGTAACACCTTGAGCTAGTAAAAGAGATACTTTTAGTAATTGATCTTCAGTCCACTCTTCTCCCATTAATTGACTAGCATCACCAATGTCAGCTATCATGGAGAATATTTGGTTGAATGGTTCAATAGAATCATATCCAAAAGATATTCCTCCTACTGTTATATTTCTTTGCTTATAATTACCATCTATCCATACCTGTCTATTTTGTCTATCAATAGGACCGTTACCAGTTAGATCTCCTCTCATCCAAGCTTGAGTAGCCATGAATACAAGAGCAGAACCAATACCTAATCTACCTGTCTGTAATGCCTTAGCATTAGCAAGTTCAGCAGCATTAGTTATACCATATTTAGCAACATCTTCTAAGTTATTAGGAGTAGCAAAAGCTATATCATTAAACTCTTTAACTAAGAAGTTAAATCCAGGTGTATGTTTAGCAGTTAATTGTAAACCATTTACTCCAGTTCTAGCGAATAGGAAGAAAGGTTTAGCCCATGGATTAGCTTGGAAGACTTGGTTAAGACCACCAGCAAATCCAGTTAGTTCTTGAGTAAGAGTAACTTCTTTACGAGCAAACTTAGTAGCTTCATCAATTATATCTCCATTAGCATCAAAGATCTGACGATAGAAATCGTCTTCATATACTCTGATTAATTCTGGAGTTATCTCAGTATAAGCTGTTAGTTTACCTTGAGCCTGAGCGTCCATAGCAGACCTCATAGCCTTCTCTCTCATCTTAGCTCTACCTAATATATAAGCAAAAGCATCATCAGTTGCAGCCATCAACTTAGTGGAGTAAGTTAAGAAGTTAACATTGTTCATATTCCTAGCTAGATTAGCCATGTTGAACCATGCTCTATCTCCTATAGAAGCTCTTCCACTATCTTCAGCCCATCTCCTTAAGATTTCCCAGTTATCATCGCCTTTAGTATATTCAGCGAATCTAGTTTTAACAGTAGATAGATCTCCTTTCCAGTATGAATTTAACCTAGATTTAAATAAGTCAAATGATTCTGGTACGGATTGTATCATAGCATTCATTGAAGCTAATCCAGATCTAAGTGTAGCAGCATCTCCAGTAAAAGGATATCTAACAACACTACCTACAGCAGTAGACATAGGTCTGAGGAAGGTTGCTGTGCTTGTACCTAAAGCAGCTCTCATAGGGGTCTTAGGACCACTTAGGATGCTGTGTATCATTACACCTTCTAGTTCCCTCATAACAGCACCAATCTGTGCTTTACCTTCGATCTCTCCACCTTTGATCATCTTTCTAGCCCATGCATCAAAGTCATCTAGACTGTTAACAGTTTGCATAGAAGAGAATGCTTCAAATAGAGCCATCAATAAATTGTCATCTTCACTCTTATTAACGATATTAAGTATAGATTGAATAGATTGTCTAGTATCGGACATCTCCTTAGAGAGTGTCTCTTTTAGAAATTTTCTTTTTTTACCTGCACCTAATTCCCTAAAGTTTTGTGATTTAACAATTCTAGCTCTTTTAGTTTCTGTTAGAGCTACCATCATAGTATCTATTATTTGATCCAGTGGACCATCAATACTATTAAGATTAGCAAAGTCTGCTATTTCTCTACCAGCTATACCTCTATCTCTTATCTCTTGTAATAAAGTACCGATAACCATATCAGCTACTACTACATTTTGACTTGTAATAGTTTTAATAGCATCATCTGTACCTCCATCAAATATATCGAATGATTCGAATAGTTCTTTCAAGTACTCTTCAGCTGGCATATCAGCTGGATTCCTACCTTGTGTTATACGTTGATGTGAGATAATAGAATCACCAAAGACTTCAACAAGTCTCTTTCTACTACCACCAACACTATCTAACACCTTCTGGAATCTTTCAGTACTCATCAATCTTTTCAGAGTTTGTTCAGCAATATCAGGATCTACATTACCTTCTCTTGCTACTCTTTCTTTTTGAACTGGTCTTACAACAGTACCAGAAGATCCTTCTTCAGCACCCCATTCTGACCTCTGTCTCTTCTGTCTCTCCCATACTATGAAAGGATCATCTTGAGAATAGTGAGCAGCTTGTTCAGGGTTAGCTAGAGGTTTATTCTTACTGCCTCTGAATTCAAATTCATTCTTTCTTAGTTCTTGTAATCCTTTTCTAAGGGTTTCAAGTTCTACACTCTTACCTCTATCAGCTGCAGCTTGTATTACCTTTGAAGAACCTTTACCTAAAAGTATTGAAGCACCGTCAAATATAAGACCAATACCCATACCTTCAGTTATATTCTTTATTTTCATCCATATAGGATGATCAGTATCTTTAGTACTAATTGGTGTATCTACCCAGCCATAACGATCTCTTAGCATACCTAATGCATTATGTCCATCTGATTCCTTAGATATCAAATCGGACGCAGCACCGACGCCAGCAGCTCTGATTAGACTATTAGCAGCTATACCAGTACTAGCTAGTGCTGTTCTACCTAGTGTTACTTTAGCAGTAGGTATGATAGCAGCAGCCATAGAACCGAAGTGTACTACACCTCTAGCTAATTTACCCCACCATGTTTTAGTTTCATAGGTATTACCCATGTTTACAAAAGGATCCCACTCAGGTTTGTATTCTCCTTTTTCTTTTCTTTCTCTTTGGATTTCTCCAGTAAGAGCATCAACAGTACGTTCTGGAAAGGTGGTAATAGAGGAGGCTGTATCCTGTAAGCCTCCTGCACCGATTGATACTAGTTCTTTTGCGTATGCCTTAGCACCCCATTTATCAGCGTTTCTTGGGTCTTGTTGTTCTGATACAGCTTGCTGTTCTTCTGATTGCTGTTGTTGTTGTATTTGTTGATTAGCTTCTTGTTCTCCAGCTAATCTATCTAAATACCTATTACCTTCTTCAGCTTCTTCAACGAGACTTTCATCACGTATATAGTTTGGATTTATTTCCATTAGTAAATCATTGTGTTGATTCTTCAATTTGTTCTAGAATACTAGGATCTAGAATTCCGTCTAACATATCTATAATTTGACCTATAGGAGCAGTACGTATCCATTCTTCAACATCTTCTGCACCTTCTCCTGTAAAGATTCTTTCTAACATTCTACCTAAAGCATTAAAATTGCCTTCCTCATCTTTTAAAGCAGACATAACTAAATCTCTTGTTCCTACTCCTGCTTTATATAAACCAGTTTGTTCGAAAGATTCTCTAGGAGTTTCTGTTCCACCTAACATAGAAACATCTTTTTCAGGGAATGCTTCTTGAACTCGTTCTACAAAAGATTTTTGTTCTACTTCTGGTTCAGCTGGTAATAAAAAGTCTTCTTCGAATGCCCTCATACCTAATTTACTATCTATCTGCAAAGCAGCTAAATCAGGTAGCATTGTTCCTGGTTGCGAATATGGTTCTTCATCACCTGTCATTTCTTTATAGGCATTGCTTAAGTCTTCAGAAACATACCCAGGTATTATCCAATCATTATTAGTAGAATTAAATTTATACTGTGTATTTTGATTATATATTAATGCTCCGTAAAAATCCGTCATTGTTAATTCAGGTTTAGATTCTGCTATCATTTTAAATGCCCAGTGAGGATCTCTACTAGCAGCTATTACATTAAGTGTATTAGCTGGGCTAACTTTACCTAATAAAAGATCTTGTAATGGACCAGGAACTATCTTTCTTTCTGGATTAGGTTCATAAGAACCTTTCTCAAGAAAACCTGTAGCTACAAGCCTCTGCTCACCAATCTCACGTTTAGTATATAACCTGTTAGTTTTAGGATCTCTTATTCCTGTTTGATAAAATCTAGCATCTATTTCCTCTCCTCTACCATGTGCTGCAGCCATCTCAACTAAAACTTTCCTTTCTGCTTCACTATGAGGGACATCCATATTTAGATGGAAATCACCATTATTTATGTCTTTAGAGAAGTTGACAGAAGCTCTTTGAAAAGATTGATCATAAACATTAACTGCTGTACCATCATAAAAACTTTTGTAATCTTTCTTTATAGTATCTAGTGTTCTTTCAATAAGTATTTCATCACTTAGTGCTGAACCTCCAGGTTGAGCTAATATAGTATTACGGACTTTTATATATGCTACTTTAGCTTGTCGATCTAATCTAGATTTTGATTCTTCATTTAAAAGATCACCTGTTAAACTGTTATCTTTAAGGAATTGAGCTATTGAGGCATCAACATAACCAAAGTGTTGGTCTTTCTGATCCTCTGATAATTTCTTTTCACTAGCATCAATCCATCCTTTTATTTTTTTTAAGTATTCTGGATCAGTTATTAGATAAGCATCTTCTTTAGTTATATAACCATATTTCTTGAATGTCATCTCAAGTCGATCAAATCTATTCTCTTCTGTTTCTTTAGCAGTAGATATAAGTTTTTTCACTTGCTCTGGTACTTCAGTAACACCCCAACTTTTTGAGTCCACTAAAAATTTAGCATATACTTCTCTAGCTTTTTCTAATGTCATCTCGCCTAATGGTATACTAGCTACATTGTCTTTCACCCATTGTGTAGTTAATTTCTCCTTATAATCTTGTTTGAATTCGTATTGTTGTGTTTCTAATTCCTTTATTGCATTAAGTATAGGACCAGTCTCTTTAGGTCTTTGTACTTGTAAAGATGTTTCAGAACCATCAGCCCATTTTTGAACATAATTTAGTACTGCTCTGCCTGTACCTGGTGGTAATTTTCCATTTAGTATACCTTCATGTACTATAGATAAAGCTTCGCTGAATGCGTCTCCTCTATTTTCAAATTCAGCTTTAAATCTATTTACATAATCTACTACTACTTTACCAGCTGCATTAGGATCTGTTTTATTTTTTAGAACGTTATCATATACATATGACTTCTTAACTTCTGTAGCTTTCTCTGCTAAAGCTAATGAGTTTTTAGTACTCCATTCACTGTGTAAAGTCTTATATAAATCTATAACTGATGGTATGACAATATCTTCTATTTCATATTGGGAAACACCTTTTGTATATAAAAGATGTCTAATAGGTCCAGTAAGATCATTGAAAGTCTTTGTAAACTGTTTTTTATCATCTGCACCTAATAACTCAGTTTCTCTTAGAAAAGGTGTAAAATAGTCAACAATTTGTTCTGCAAATTCTACTATTTCTCTTTGCGAAGGATTATCAGATAAAGCTATACTAGCATTATAGATATCAGGATTACCTGTTTCTTTTGCTACTGCTTCTGACTCTTTTAGGAATCCAATCTCAGTCTCTTCCCTTTCTTTTGCTTTTTCTGCAAGTGCTTCTTTGGTAAATTTGTTATCAGCCTCAAACCAAGGACTATCTTTACTTAATATATTTTTTCTATACTTATCTGCTTCTTTTAATTCTTTAGCATACTTGGCTATTTCAAAACCAGTTTCAGTTAATTCAAGTAAAAGTGGTGATACATCTTTTAATCTTAAATACTCTTTATTAATCTCTCCTTGTCGTGCAAAGAAAGTTCTATAATCATCTACACTTTGATCTATTCTTTTATTTATAGATTCAGCGAGATTAGGTTCAGACTCAGCGTAATTATAAGCACTGATATCTGGGAGTGGATTATTTGGAAAAGATGATGTCATAATTAATATTCGATAGCTGAACCTACACCAGACATTGCACTACCTACAGCAGCTCCATGTGTAGCAAGCCAACCTGAAGTTGCTAATGATGAACCACCAGTAGCAATAGCTCCACCTATTGTCAAACCTATCTTAAGTGCTTTTGTCAATTTATTTGTCTGAGGTATTAAAGTTGGTGGTAGTTGACTAGGAGGTAATCCTAATGCTTGTCTATTCCTTGCTCTTTGTGCAGTAAACTCTCTCTCAGCTCCTAAATATTGTCTAGCTAAATTAGATCCAACAGTATTACTCATTTGATACTCTAACATATTCTTCTTAGCTAGATGATTCATAAGTGCTTTTCTACCAGCAGTTCTAGATCTACCTTCTTGACTACTTAATCCTGATTCTTTACTGCTTAAATATTCTCGTAAAACATTTTCCGCTTTACCTCTAATAGAACCTTGTGCTCTTATTGATGATTCAGAGATATCACTAATAGTACGACTTAAACCCATAGCAGTTCTATGTAATCCTGTTACATAGTATGCTCCACTATTTAAGTAAGAAGTATGTCTACTATATGTTTCATGTATTTTCTGTTGATGTGCTGCTTCAGCTTCAGCAGCTCTACTATCTGCACACACGGCAAAACTCGATAAAGGACAATTGATTAGGTCCATACTTGAGTTCTCTTAAGAACTTGAAACCTAAAAATTTGAGTAGTTTTAAATGTACTATGTTACGTCGATCTACAATATTCCAAAGTAAAGGTTCTGTTCTACTCTCAACAAACCTTTTGGATTCTCTTGCAAACGTATGTGGGTATTCTTTAATAGCTTCTGTGCAAAGCATCCATATAGCTCCTTCTGGATTTACTCCAGCCATACCAGCAGTCTTGCCGTTAGGCACCGTGAAGTACACAGCAGAGCTCTCCTGAGCGATGAATTTAGCATATCTTATAGGATCGCACCCGTGACCCTCTTCAAGCTCTCTACGGTCTTCTGGACGTAGATTAGAGGCTACCTCTATAGCAGCCTCCAATGTTAGTGGGTGAATGTATTTAGACACGTTTATAATATCTTTGTGTATAATCTCCTTCCCAGCTCATTGAATGTAATGTAGC
>MDTG01413387.1_pt1 | contig 14852 bp, 16 predicted proteins | sample 811421 | NCBI WGS metagenome assembly MDTG01 (sample SAMN05326645, study PRJNA326480) | marine metagenome | isolation source: seawater | place: Pacific Ocean: South East | collected 2011
AGAATGACACATAAATTAAGCTTAAATAATGCACATAGTACTTTACAAACCTGATATCCCTCAAAATACTGCAGCAGTAATTAGACTTGGCGCATGCCTAAATTTGAATATTCACTTGATAGAACCATGTGGTTTTAACTTAAACGATGATAGGTTTAAAAGAGTGGTTATGGACTATGTCGGCTTAAGTAAGATTGTTCGCCACAGTGGGTTTGAGTCATTCTTAAAAAAATATAAAAAATCAAGGATAGTTTTAATGACAACCAAGGCAAAAAAATTATATCATAAGTTTAAATTTAAAAAGGATGATATGCTTTTATTCGGAAGAGAAAGCGCTGGGGTTCCAGACGAAATACATCGAATGCTTAAAAATAAAATCAAAGTTCCTATGAACAAAAAATCAAGATCTCTAAATGTTGCAATGAGTGTTGCGATAGTAGCCGCTGAAGCTTTAAGGCAAAATAATTTACTAAAATGATTACATCTGAATTTAGAAAAAAAATGGCTGATAGCTGGTTTTCATATTTGCAAAGTCAAATTTGTAAAGAATTTGAGTATCTTGAAAGGAATAAAGTTAAGTTCTCAAAAAGAGATTGGAGTAAAAATAAAAAAAACGAGGGAGGTGGAACTTCATTTCTTCTATCAAAGGGAAAAATATTTGACAAAGTTGGAGTGAATAAATCAACTGTTTCAGGAATTTTCCCCAAGCAATTTAGGTCAAAAATATTAGGAGCAGAAAAAAAAGGTAAATATTGGGCTTCAGGAGTCTCTGTAGTAGCTCATATGCGAAATCCGAAAATGCCTGCTATACATTTTAATACAAGATTTATAGTTACATCTAAGGAATGGTTTGGTGGAGGAATAGATGCAACACCAAGTTATGAAGATCTAAAAGAAAAAAAAATGATACATGATGAATTAAAGAAAGTATGTGTTCAAAATAAAAAAAATTATCTAAAATATAAAAAATGGTGTGATGAATATTTTTATTTACCACATAGAGAGGAGACTAGAGGAATTGGGGGTATTTTCTTTGATTACGAGACTAAAGATTGGATTAAAAACTTCAAATTCGTGAGAGAACTTGGCCTTTCTTTTATTAATATTTCAAAAAAAATTATTAAGAGGAAAGAAAAATTTAAATGGACAAAAAAGGATAAAGAACGTCAGTTTTTTAAGCGTGGAAGATATGTGGAATTCAATCTAATATATGATAGAGGCACAAGATTTGGATTAAACTCAGGTGGAAATATCGACTCAATTCTAATGTCGCTTCCTCCTGAAGCAAAGTGGAAATAATTATGGAAAAAGAACCTATTACAGTAAGTGGTCTTAAAAATTTAAAAGCAGAATTAGATGATCTTAAAAATATTCAGAGGCCAAAAATTGTAGAGGCAATAGCCGAAGCGAGATCTCATGGAGATTTAAAAGAGAATGCTGAATACCATGCAGCAAAAGAGCAACAAGCGTTAATTGAAAGCCGTGTAATTGCTATTAATGATATAATTGCAAGAGCAAATGTAATTGATGTCACTAAAATAGAAAATAATGGAAAAGTAATTTTTGGATCAACCGTAAAGGTTCAAGACTTAGAAACAGATAAAAAAATTTCTTATAGATTAGTTAGCCAGGATGAAGCCGATATAAAAAAAAATTTAATTTTTTTCAAAAGTCCAATAGGGAAAGCTCTAATTGGTAAAAATAAAGGTGAAATGATAAATGTAACCACTCCGTCTGGCGAGAGAAACTTTGAAATCCTAGATGTCGAGTACATTTAATTCGAATTTACTTTAATTATTTCATCAATTTTTTCATTAGAAATTTTAAAATTATTATTTATCCATTCTTTCTCTATAGTTTTCAAAACATTTCCTAAAGACTGACCTTCTTGCATACCTTTTTGCTTTAGGGACTCACCATCTATTGGAAATTTAGGTATTTTGATTTTTAAAATTCTATAAAAAGTTTTTGAAAAATCTGTAAATTTCACTTTTGAATTTATGGAAAAATTAATCAAATTAAGCGCCACTAAATGATTTTTTCCATTTAAATAAATATTTTTAATTAAATCCTTTTCAAAAAATTCTTTATTATTTTTAAGTTTTAACAAATCTTTATTAAATTTTTCCAAAGTCGCCTTAGTCTTGTTGGATGCGTTATATTTATGAATAAAATATTCATAATTATCTTTTCCATCAATTAACATCACTGCTAATAAAATATCTACATTTACTTCTGAGTATTGATAAACTTTTTTAAGCCTTTCTAATCTACTGAGATACGAGAACTCAGGAAAAATCATTGAAAATATTTCCTTCAAATTACTGCTTTGGTTAATTTTTAAAAAATTTTTGAGACTTAAAATTTTCAGTAATTCAACTAAAGTTCTCTCTTTAGAGATTTTTTTAATTCCATCTAAATTTTGTTTAATTGCATCACTTGTTGTGGGTTCAACCACAATATCATACATAATTTTAAACCTTATAAATCTGATAATTCTTAAATAATCTTCCTCTATTCTTTTTTGCGGGTCTCCAATAAACTTGACATTTTTATTTTTAAGATCAACTGTACCCATTTGTGGGTCATAAAGTTTTCCCTTAATATCCATATAAATTGCATTAATTGTGAAATCTCTTCTCTCAGAATCTTGTTGCCAATCATCAGTATATTCTACTTGCGCATGTCTTCCATCTGTCGCAATATCTTTTCTTAGGGTTGTTAATTCTACTTTGTGATTTTCAGACACAATAGTTAAAGTTCCATGTTTAACTCCTGTATCAATAACTTTTAAATTTGTGTCTTTAAATTTTTCTTTGATTTGATCTGTCGTTAAAATTGTTGCAATGTCTATATCATCTATTTTTTCATTTGAGAGATATTTCCTTACACATCCACCTACAAATCTAGCAGCTGTTTTATCTTCTGGAATACCGTCTTGTAATTTCTTGAAAATAAATTTTAAATCTTTTTTTTTATAAAATGGAAAAATAAAATTTTTGATATTTTTTAAAAAATTAAAACTTAGATTAAGCATAAATTTTTGGCTGGGGCACTAGGATTCGAACCTAGGATGGCGGTATCAAAAACCGCTGCCTTACCGCTTGGCTATGCCCCATTTACAAGTGTCTGATATATCATAAATAAATGAATTTAAATAGTTTTTGCAATTGAAAATGAAAATTTAGGGTATTTTTTTCTTAGTTTTTTAAGTGCGGCTTTTGAACATTTTTCATTTTCAAATAAACCATAACAAGAGGAACCCGAACCTGTCATTCTTGATAGATAACATCCTTTAAATTTAATAATATCTGATAAGAGTTTTTGAATGATTGGGTATTTTTTTTCAACAATGGATTGTAAATCGTTTCTAGAATTAATTAGATGTGCAATAAATTTTCTTTTTGACTTAATCTTATTTTGAAAAAGTTTTTCCTTTTCTGAAAAATTTTTGACTCCTGAGTAAATTTTTTTTGTAGAACATTTGATTTTTGTGTGAATTACTAAGAAATAAAGATTATATTTCCTTTTAAACTTATCTAATTTATTTAAATTTTGGAGGTAACCTTGATTTTGAAAAAAAAGTCTTAAATCAGAACCTAAATGTTTTATAATTTTATTGAGTAATTTGTCTTTAATCTTATTTTTTATAAAAAACTTTAAAACACTAGCAGCATTACTAGTTCCGCCGCCTAAACCAGCAAAAACAGGTATTCTTTTATAAATTTTTACGTCATAATAACTAGAAATGAGCTTAAATTTTCTCATTAAAATTAAAATCTTACTTACAGAATTTTGAGAAGGGCTTACAAATTGCGAGTTAGATCCAGTTATTGATACTTTATCTTTTTTGGAATTTTTAATTTTTTTTATATTTATCAAATCGAATATATTAATTAAACAATATGCAGACTGAATATCGTGCATTCCGTTAGGCAGTTTTCTATTAACTAATAAAGATAAATTAATTTTTGCAAAAGATTTTAAGACCATATTTATAGGCCTTTTATTAATTTTTTCTCAATTTTTTGTTTTAAATCTTTTTCCGTTTTTTCGAGATTTAAAACATAATTCCAATAATACCTAGCTTGAATTTTATTTCCGTTTTTCCAAAGAACATCTCCATAATGATCATTAACAATAGGGTCAGCTGGCATTAATTTTACGGCTAGCTGTAGGTATTTTTTGGAGTCATCATAACGTTTTAATTTAAATAGTGCCCATCCAAGAGAGTCTATTATGTAGGGATCGTTAGATTTTAATTTATTTGCTTTCTCCAACATCTTAAGAGATTTTTCAATTTTTTTACCTTGTTCAATCCAAGAATAAGCAAGATAATTTATTACATAAGCTTGGTCTGGACTTGCCCTTAGAGAGGCGAGCAAATCTTTTTCAGCTTTATCCCACTCACCAACTCTCTCATAAGACACCCCTCTTCCATCTGTAACTTCAGGGTATAATGGATGATTTTTGTCAATTTTATTTAAGATTTCTGTATAAAAATTTATTGCACTTTTAAATTCTTCATTATTTTTTAAAAATTCAGCATAATCAAAAGTTTCATAAATGCCTTTGTTTGGTAGCCCCTTAAAAGAATTTTTTAGCAAGATGAGAGATTGATCTTTCTTTTCCTCCATAATTAAAATTCTTGAAAGTTGTTTGTTAGAATACCATTGAAAAGAACTTCCTTTGTTCAAAAGCTTTTTATATATTTTTTTTGCATTTGAAAAATCCTCTATCTTATAAAAATTTTCAGCAAGTAAGGTATCGTAAGCATGAAAGTCTTTGTTTAAATATTTAGAAAAATTTAAATAGAAATTAGATAAAGGATAGACTGATTGTGACGATAATGCATTAGATGCAATATAAAGGAGTTCCGCAATAACATCACTCTCTTTATTGCAATCAAATTTAAGATTTTTTTTGGAATTTTCTAAATCAATTTTAAACTGATTAAGTAATAAATTTCTTGGATATTTATCCAATGAAATTTTAATAATTTTTTTTGCTTTTTCTTTTTTTCCAGATGACTCCAAATATTTTGCATAAAAATAACTATATCTAGAAAAATCAGTTTTTTGATCGAGCACGAGCTCATCAAAAAGAGTTTCAGTTTTTTCGCTGTTAAAAAAACAATTTAAAAAGACATTTTGTATTTTTTTTAAATTTTTAAATCTTGGATCAAGTTTATCAAGTAGAAAGGTTGCTTGTTCTAAATCACTATTTTTTAAATCTGACCATATATACAATGTATTAGCCACGTAGTTATCTATAAAAGTTCTGGAGTTTCTTTGTTTTGCTTTAAGAAAATATTTTTTTGAAATATCACTTTGAGAATTTTTAAGATAGTATATTCCAATTATTAAATCGCTCTCATAACTGTCTTTTTTCTCCTTTTCGATTTTTTTTGAAAAATTAAAAGCTTCATTGAACTTTCCAGAATTAATTAATGAATATAAATATTTTGAGGAGAAAGCTGTATGATTTTTTTCCAATCCATCAAGTCTTTTGAAATATTTATAAGATTCATCATATTGACTCTGATTCAAAAGTACTACCCCAGAAAAATAATCAGCAATATTTTCAGCTTTATTGTACTTTTCTAAATTTTTAGCTTGAAGTGTGGAAAAGAAAATTAAAGTGATGACAAATAAAATATGTCCTGTAATGTAAACTAATCTCTTTATAAATGGCATAAAAATGTTCAAAAAAAATAGCTCTATAAAATTAATTAAATATTACAATTTTATAAACTATAATTTAATTTACAATAATAAGGCAATCAATAGATATAAAAAAGACAATTTTGAAATTTCTGGGAATAAAGTTAATTCTTTAAAAATATTAAAAAAATCAATTTTGAATTTAAAAAATTGTAATTTAATGAAAAATGCTAAAAATATCGTTTTTAGTGACGGAAACCCAAAATCGAGAATAATGTTGATAGGAGAAGCACCTGGTGCCAATGAAGATGCCGAAGGTTTACCATTCGTTGGTAGAGCGGGATTATTATTAGATAAAATGTTAGCTGCAATAGAATTAGATCGAACAAAAGTATATATTTCAAACATAGTTAATTATCGTCCACCTGAAAATAGAAGGCCAACAGAAGACGAAATTCAGAGGTATCTACCATTTATTAACAAACATATAGAAATTATAAATCCAAAAATCTTAATTTTACTTGGTAGCACTGCAATGAATGCGCTTATCGGAAAAGAGGTTGTAATATCAAAAATGAGAGGTAAGTGGATTGAAAAGAAATTTGGAAATTGTAAAACCTCAGTGATTATTACATTTCATCCAGCATTTTTAATGAGGCAGCCAGCTCAAAAAAAAATGGCTTGGATTGATTTAAAAATGATAAGAGACCAAAAAAATAAACTTAAAATTTAATTGGAAAAATTGATTACAGCTGGAGTTGACGAGGTTGGAAGGGGTTGTTTAGCAGGTCCGGTAGTTTCTGCAGCTGTGATACTTAAAAAAAATATAAATCTTAAGCTGTTAAAAGACTCAAAGAAAATAACATTCAACAAAAGAGAGGAAGTTTCTGAGCACATAAAAAAAAATTCTTATTATGCAATAGGTGTAGCTTCTGTTGAGGAAATATTAAATTTAAATATTTTACAAGCATCATTACTTTCTATGAAAAGGGCAATTAAACGATTAGGTGTAAAACCAGGTTTAACTTTAATAGATGGAAACTTTGCGCCAAAAGGTTTGAAAAATTATAAAACTATTATTAATGGAGATAAAAAAATTAAAGTAATAAGCGCTGCTTCAATTATTGCAAAAGTTTATAGAGATAAATTTATGATTAAATTATCAGAAAAATTTTCTAATTACGCATGGGAGAGAAACTTTGGTTATGGTACCAAAGCTCACTTAGAAGGTTTAAAAAAATTTGGTGTAACAACGCATCACAGAAAAGGGTTTAAGCCGGTACACAAGATATTGTCGAGTTAGGAATCTCAAACACAAGACAACACATTTTTTTTCTTAAATAGTTTGACCCTTGATTCAATTTAAGGTTGAATCAGGGAAATGTCAAAGTTTTCCAACAAAATTCTAAATGGTGATTGTCTGAAAGAATTAAAAAAAATTCCAGATAAAACTTTTGATTTGGTTTTTGCCGATCCACCCTACAATATGCAAATTGGTGAAAAATTAATTCGCCCGGACTCTAGTAAAGTAAACGGAGTTAATGATAAATGGGATCAATTTATCAGTTTTAAACATTACGATGAATTCTGTAAAGTTTGGTTATCAGAATGTAGAAGAATTTTAAAAGACAATGGATGTATATGGGTAATAGGTTCATATCATAATATTTTCCGATTGGGTTATCACTTACAAAACTTAGATTATTGGTTGCTTAATGATGTCATTTGGAAGAAAAACAATCCAATGCCTAACTTCAAGGGAACAAGATTTACAAATGCTCATGAAACTTTAATTTGGGCATCGAAAAGTAAAAATTCAAAGTATACTTTTAATTATCAATCAATAAAATGTTTAAATGATGATTTACAAATGAGATCAGATTGGACACTACCGATTTGTAATGGAAAAGAGAGATTAAAAAAAAATGGGAAAAAAATACACTCCACTCAAAAACCCGAAGCATTACTTCATAGAGTCTTATTGGCTACTACTAATAAAGGAGATGATATTTTTGATCCTTTCCTTGGCACTGGGACTACTGCTGTTGTAGCTAAGAAATTGGGTAGAAACTATTTTGGAATTGAAAAAGAAAAGGCTTATTACATTGCAGCGAAAGAAAGAGTAAGAAAAACTGTAAAAATTGAAGATAATTATTTAGATACAATTAAAAATAATAAGTCAAAGCCAAGGATACCTTTTGGATCTCTAGTGGAATTAGGAATCATTAAACCTGGTACATCTTTATTTGATCCTCAGAAAAAGATAAATGCAAAGATAATGGCTGATGGGAGCATTAAATATAAAGAATCCGAGGGATCAATTCACAAAATTGCAGCAAAAATAATAGGTGCTGAGAGTTGTAATGGATGGACATATTGGCATTACGATGTAAATGGATCAGCTGTATTAATTGATAATCTCAGGCGAAAATTCATTTCAGAAAAGCAAATCTAGTTCTTGTAAACTGTGCCCAAATAAGAACTGATAAATTTCTTTCTTTTAACTAAGAACTTCATAAAAAAATTTCTTATGGCTTGCATAATTGAACTTGAAAAGTGAAAGGCAAAAAAATTGAGGTTTGATCTTTTTCTTACTATTTTTGCTCTTTTAGACCTTTGTTGAAAGTAGGTATTATGTATATCTGCCTTATTCTCTTTTAATAAATTGAACAGCTCAAAAGCACTTTCTATTGATTGTCCTGCTCCCTGGGCTAAAGTTGGCAAAAATCCATTAAATGCATCTCCTATATAAAATACTTTACTATTTGTGGATGGAAGAATTTTAGAGGTAAAATATAGAGGCCAGGATTTCAGTTCACCTTCAAAAGCTTTTTCTAAATTTAAGTTTTGTTTAATAACTTTCTTAAGCGACAACTTGATATTTTCTGGATCGTATTTCTTTTCTCTTATAATGCAAATTAAATTAAGTTCCTTGTTTTTATTTATTGGGTAAACAACTATATGGCTATTTTTTCCCATCATAAGACTTATTCTTTGCTCATTTATATTTAAGCCAGATTTTGTTTTGAGTATTGATCTTATTGCTATAGCTTTTTTAAATTTAGGTTCATTTTTTTTCTTTTCAAAAAAACTTTTAGTATTGGAAAAAATACCATCTGCACCTACAACTGTGTCTACAAGATCATTAGTATTATCGTCAAATTTAATAAGCACTTTCCCTTTTAATTCAGAAACTTCTTTAATTTTTTTTCCGAATCTTAAGTGTTGTGTATATATATCGTCTTTTAAAAATTCAATTAAAGTTGATCTTTGCAAGGTAGTATATTTGGTGTTATCTGTATTAAACTGTGTTAAATCTAAATCACAAATTTTTTTATTATTAATATCGTAAAAATCTACACCATTAGGATGAAATAATTTTTCATTATTAATTTTGTTAAATCCTATTTTATTTAAAATTTTTATGCTATTTGGTGAAAGTTGAATTCCATAACCCTCATCTAAAGACAAGCTCTCAAGCTTTTCGTATATCATAAATTCAAATTCAGGTTCTTGTTTAAGCAAATTTGAAAGAGTTAACCCTGCTATACCTGCTCCAATAATTGCAATTTTTTTTTTCATTAAAATAAAGTTGAAACTTGTTTAAAAATTTTTTTTGTAAAGCTTGGAACGAACTCATTGTTTTTCTTCAATGAATACCAATTATAAGATTGAGGGATTTTATTTGAAAATTTGTAATACAAATTTATATTTAATTTCAAATTCGAAATATAATTTTTATAATTTTTTAAAAATTTCCAATTTTTGTTATTATAAAAATTGTTTGATTCTCTTATCTTCGGTAAATTAAAATTTTTTAAAAAACTAATTTGATTTTCTTTAGTCAAAGCTATTTGTTTTTTTTTGTTTATATAGCAGAAGATATCGTAATCTTTATTTTTAATCATTTTTTTTCTTACACTGTTAATCTTATTCCTAGATTTAGAATACTTACAAGTTTTATTCAAACAGCAAGTATTACAAATTGGGTCTTTAGGTTTGCAAACTAATGCACCAAATTCCATTAAAGCCTCAACAAAATCAGAATTATGATTAGTGCAGAAAAGTTTTTTTCTATTACTCTTAATAAATTGTTCAAAATTTATTTTATTTTCATCTTTGTTTAAGATCCTCGCAAAAACTCTCTTTACATTTCCGTCCAAAGCGATGGTCGGTTTATTATAGACCAAAGCTAGTAATGCATTACCAGTATAGTCGCCAACTCCTGGAAGTTTTTTTATCTCGCCTAATGTCACAGGCAATCTTGATTTATAATCTTTGATTAATATTTTAGAGCATGCCAAAAGATTTCTTGCTCTTCTATAATAACCAAGGCCTTCCCACATTTTTAATATTTCCTTTTCGTTACTATCTGATAAATTTTTTAGAGTTTTAAATTTTTTAGTAAACTTATTAAAATATGGAATAACAGTTTTTACCTGGGTTTGTTGCAACATAAATTCACTCAAAAGCCTATAATACAGCTTTTTAGGTGACTTTTTGCCAACACGCCAAGGCAAGTTACGTTTGCTATTATTGTACCAAGCTAAAATTTTTTTTGGTAAACTTGAATTTATATGCATAAAAAAAATAATAATAAAACGCAGACTTTCATACAAGGACTTCGTCCTTTTTCAAGTTCAATTCCAAAAACTTTGAGGAAACATTTAAAAAAAGGTGGATATAATTATGCAAATATAGTCGATAATTGGACTAAAATGGTAAGTGATAAAGTTTCTAACGCCTGTTACCCAATAACAGTAAAAATGGGGAAAGAAATGAAAAAAGGTAATTTAGTATTAAATGTACTTCACGGTAAAGAGATTGAAGTAGAGTACCAAAAAAATGAAATCATTGATAAGATTAATAGTTTTTTTGGATACCAATGTATTAGCAGTATAACTTTAAAAATAATTCAAGATAAAATTTATGCAAGAAAAATAAATTTACCAAAAATAAAAAATTTGAATGAAGTTGAAAAAAAAATTGATAAAGTGTCTGACACACGCTTAAAAAACTCTCTAAGCAAATTTTTGAAGGCTTACAATGAAAAAAATTAACAAATTTATTTTTAAAACCTTATTTTTATTTTCTTTATTCTTTTCAGCAAATGCAGAAAATAATATTTTAAGAATTGGTGATTTAAATGCTAAAGTTACTGTAAAAGTATTTTCATCACTAACCTGTCCTCATTGTGCAAATTTTCATACAGAGGTTTTTAACAAGTTAAAAAATGATTTTATTAATAAAAATCTTGTTAAGTTTGAACATCATGCTTTTCCTTTAGATTTAGCAGCATTAAACGCTGAAATTATTTTAAGATGTCACTCTGATAATGATAAAAAATTTTTAATGCTAGAAAAAATTTATGAAAGCCAAAGTAAATGGGCAATTGGGTCTGATATAAATAAAATAAATGAGTCGATTAAAAAGATTGGTAAAGCCGTAGATATGACTAACAATAAAATGGACAGTTGTCTGGAAGATAATAGAGTTCAAGACGATATTTTAAATCAAAGGATTAATGCTCAAAAAAAATATAAAATTGAGTCTACGCCTACTATCCTTATAAATGAAAAAAAATATACTGGAAAAATAGATTACGAACAATTTAAAAGAGCTATAGAAAAAAAACTTTAAATGAAATTTAAAAATTTAGAAATGACAGGCTTTAAATCTTTTTCTGAAAAGACCACTGTATTAATTGAAAAAGGTCTTACCGGAATAGTTGGGCCTAATGGATGCGGGAAATCAAATATTGTTGAAGCCTTAAGATGGTGTATGGGTGAAAACTCAGCGAAGAGTATGAGGGGCTCTGGAATGGAGGATGTAATTTTTTCTGGAACATCAAATCTGCCTTCTAAAAATATTTCTGAAGTCGCCTTATTAATAGATAATGGAGAAAAAAGTGGGCCAGCTCAGTATAAAGAGTTTGATGAAATAACAATAAAAAGAAAAATTGAGAAAGATAAAGGATCAAAATATTATATTAATGATAAAGAGGTAAGAGCAAGAGACGTTCAAACTTTTTTTGCTGATTTATCTACTGGTGCTCATTCACCATCTCTTATAAGTCAAGGTAGGATAGGTCAACTAGTAACAGCGAAACCAATTGAAAGAAAATCAATTTTGGAAGAGGCTGCAGGGATATCAGGTATACATGCTAGAAGACAAGAGGCAGAGACAAGATTAAATGCTGCTGAAAATAATTTAAAAAAAGCTGATGATTTAAGGAAACAGCAACAAAAACAATTAGATAATTTAAAAAAACAAGCAGAAGAAGCATCTAGATATAAAGAAATATCGAGTGAAATAAGAAAGATTGAAGCTGGTTTATATTTTTTAAAGATAAGAGTAATAGAAAAAGACAAAAAAAAAATACAAGAAAAACTTAGTGAATTAGATGACGAAATAAGTGCAATTAATATTGATTACAATCACAATAAAACTTTGCTTGATGAGGAAAATAAAAAATTGGCACCACTAAGAGATAAAAAAATGGAGAGTGCTGCTTCGCTACAAAAATTAAATCTTGATATTTCAAATCTTGTTGAGGAAGAAGCTAGAGTTAAATCTTTACAAGAAAAGCTTACGAGATCAATTAGGACTGTTGATTCTGATCTTGAAAGGGAGAAAAGTATTTCTCTTGACGCTGATCTTAATGAGAAAAGAGTACTGAGAGAAAAAGAAGACCTTTTAAACACAGAAAATAAACTATTAGACGTTGAAAAAAATTCCTCAAAGGAACTGGAGACATCAAAGGCAGAGCTTAATAATTTACTTGATCAATTAGATAATATTTTAGATGGGATTGAAAAGGATATTGACCAAGATAAAAAACTATCAAAAGAAAATTTTGCGAAATTAAGAAAGCTTGTCAAAAAAATTACTGTCTCTCAGGAGGAATATGCAAAAAAATATGGAAAAAATAAATCTATTGAAAGCGACTCAATTAAAAGAAAAGAGCGAATAAAAAATATTGATATAGAATTAGAAAATTGGCGAAATTTAAAAACTAACTCAGAGAAGATGATTTCTGAACTAAACAATAGGAAAAATAAGATTCAATTAGAAATTAGCGAAAATCAAAAAAATCCAGAGAGGATAGCAACATCTAAAGGTCAAAATTTACAAAACCTCGAAAATATAAAAAAAAGAAATGAAGAAATTGGAAACGAATTGATTGAAGCAGAAAAGAAATTTAATTCAATAAATGTAAATTTAAGGGAAATTCAGTTGAAACTTTCAGACTTCAAAGAAAATAAAGCTCGTAACGAGGCAACAATAGAAGGAATTGAAAATAGAAAAAAAGACTTACTTTATTCAGTTAAGAGCGAACTTAATATTGATAATGAAGATTCTATACTACCTCAGTCAGATTTAAGTAATGTTGAGATAAAGGATTTGCCTAAGATTGAAGAGCAGACTGAAAAAATAGAAAAATCAAAAAAAAAGAGGGAGTCTTTAGGTTCTGTAAACCTTAGAGCTGATGAAGAAACTAAAAAATTTGAAATTGAAATAAAAAAAATGGAGGATGATAGAGCTGATCTTTATTCTGCAATCGTCAAACTAAAATCAAGCATAGATGAATTAAATCAAAAAGGTAGGGAGAGATTGCTCGAGGCATATACAAAAGTGAATAGGAAATTTAATGAAGTATACACAAAACTTTTTAGTGGCGGAACAGCTAAGATAGAACTTGTTGACTCTGACGATCCATTAGAGGCTGGACTAGAAATGTTTGTTTCTCCACCTGGTAAAAGATTGCAATCGATAACTTTACTTTCAGGAGGTGAGCAAGCTTTAACAGCTTTATCTTTAGTGTTCGCTGTATTTTTAGTTAATCCTTCTCCAATTTGTGTTTTGGACGAAGTAGACGCACCGTTAGATGATGCAAACGTGACTAGATTTTGTGGTTTGCTTGATGATCTCACTAAAATTACTAATACAAAATTTATAATAATAACTCATCATGCTCTTACAATGTCTAGAATGGATAGACTTTATGGAGTAACAATGGCTGAACAAGGTGTAAGTCAGTTAGTCTCTGTGGACTTACAAAGAGCAGAGGAATTAGTAGCTTAAATAATTATAATGACAATTCCAGATGATTTCAAAACTCGCCTAAAAATTGCAAAATCGAAAATAAAAAAACAATTAGATGGCGGCAGTGAAAAACGTGGTTCTTTTATGGGTAGCGCCTTTAAATTAGGCACTGAACTTGTGGCTGCTGTTGCCGTTGGGACAATAATTGGGTTTATTTTAGATAGCTGGTTTGATACTAAACCTTGGTTGATAATTATTTTCTTTTTTTTAGGAGCAGCAGCAGGAATGTTAAACGTTATTAGAACAGCTAACAAAATGCAGAAGGAAGACTAGGCAATATATGGCAAGCAACCCTATGCAACAGTTCACTGTCCATAAAATTGGGCCTGAAATAAAAATTGCAGGAATAGATTTATCTTTCACTAATTCTAGTTTGTTTATGGTTATCAGTGCCTCAATAATTCTTTTATTTTTATTTTTTGGATCTAAAGAGAAAAAAATTATTCCAAATAAAATTCAATTAGTAGCTGAAATGTTCTATAGCTTTGTCGCCAAAATGATAAGTGATACCGCTGGATCAAAAGCTAAACCTTACTTTCCATTTATTTTCAGTCTTTTTATGTTTGTATTATTTTGTAATATGGTGGGTATGCTTCCATACTCGTTTACAGTGACGAGCCACATAATCGTCACTTTAATTATGGCTTTGTTTATATTTGTAGCAGTCACAATTATTGGTTTTTTAAAACACGGATTCAAATACTTAAGCATATTTGTTCCTAGCGGTGTGCCAACTGTACTTTTGCCTTTAATTACAATTATTGAAATTATTTCTTATTTAAGTAGGCCTGTAAGCTTATCAGTACGTTTATTTGCAAATATGATGGCAGGTCATACTATGTTAAAAGTTTTTGGGGGATTTGTAGTAAGTTTAGGAATATTAGGTGGATGGTTACCACTTAGTTTTTCAGTAGCTCTAACAGGCTTGGAAATTTTAGTAGCATTTTTACAGGCTTATGTTTTTGCAATATTAACCTGCATCTATTTGAATGATGCATTAAATTTACACCATTAAATAAAAAAGGAGGAAAAATGGAGTTAGAAGCGGCAAAAATGATTGGAGCAGGTCTTGCTGCAATCGCA
>MDTG01415176.1_pt1 | contig 14852 bp, 11 predicted proteins | sample 811421 | NCBI WGS metagenome assembly MDTG01 (sample SAMN05326645, study PRJNA326480) | marine metagenome | isolation source: seawater | place: Pacific Ocean: South East | collected 2011
CAGAACCAGAACCAGAACCAGAACCAGAGCCAGAGCCAGAACCAGAACCAGAACCAGAGCCAGAGCCAGAACCAGAACCAGAACCAGAGCCAGAACCAGAACCAGAACCAGAACCAGAGCCAGAGCCAGAACCAGAACCAGAACCAGAACCAGAGCCAGAACCAGAACCACAACCAGAGCCAGAACCAGAACCAGAACCAGAGCCAGAACCACAACCAGAGCCAGAACCAGAACCAGAGCCAGAGCCAGAACCAGAACCAGAACCAGAACCAGAATCAATGCCAGAATCAGAACCAGAACCAGAATCAGAACCACAACCTGAACCAGAATCAGAACCACAATCAGAACCACAACCAGAACCAGAATCACAACCAGAATCAGAACCGCAACCGGAGCCAGAATCAGAACCACAATCAGAACCACAACCTGAACCAGAACCACAATCAATGCCAGAGCCAGAGCCAGAACCAGAATCAGAATCACATCCAGAACCAGAGCCAGCTCCAGAACCAGAGCCAGAATCTAATCCAGAACCAGAACCATTAATAGTATACTATTTTGATGAAGCTTTTCCAGAAATAGTAAATCCAAATGAACCAAATCAACCACAAATATTTACATTATTTATATCACCAATAATTGGAGATATTATATTAGACGATGTAGTAGCTGTTTTTGTAGGAAATGAAAATAGGGGACAAGCAACTATAGGAAAATATGGAGATGATTTTTACGTATCAATACCAGTTAATACTCTTGGATCTTTTGAAAAAATATCATTTATAAGAATATTTCATTATGTAGATAATAGAAGAGGATTCATTATAGATGTTAACTATGAGTCTAATAATTTTTCATTACCAGTTAATTCTAATAATATATCAAAACTAATATCTCTAGATATTAGTGGAAGGATTCCAATATGGCAACCAGAGCCAGAATATATGCCTCCAGAACCAGAACCAGAGTCTCATCCAGAACCAGAACCAGAACCAGAATCTGAGCCACAACCAGAACCAGAACCAGAACCAGAACCTCCAATGATATTTATAAGCAAATATTTAGTTATTGATTCTATTTATGATTTCAATGATAGTCAAAATTATAGGAGATATAACAATATTAACGATAATATAGTTATTCTTGACTGGAATTCAAGTTGGGAATTAAGATGTTCTTTCGAAAAAAATAGTATAAATTCAACAGCTCCAATATTCTCTTTTACAACTAATCATTTATTAAATTATGGATATTTTGAAGTTACATCAGATGCTCATATAATAATCTATGATAGTACTTATTTATTGTTACCTAATACCCAAATTGGTAATTTTACATTTTTGAATAATGTACATTATTATTTATCATTATTGTTTGACGTAAACACACAAAGTCTAAAAATATCATATCAAAATTCAAACGAATTTAAAGGGTGGTCTTCTCTTCAAACTATAACTAATTCTAATAATAGTGTGACTTATTCTTCCATTAATTGGCCTAAGCGTAAACAAGTATATTTAATGTATATTGGAAATACAACTAGAAATTATGATACTCCATTTTTTGGTTGGATAGATTATTTAGAAATATTTTCAATAAAAAAATATAATGGAAGTTTAACGAAAATAGCAAATTCTAATATAAATACATGGGCATCTGCTACAAATGGAGATAGTCGATTTTACTTAGATAATCCAAATTATAGCAATGAAAAAGTAATTGATAATGATCCGAACACGTTTTGGATATCGGCAAATTCTGAAATAGAAACAATTGGTATTTATTTTGATTCTGCACAACTAATTCAAGGAATAGGTTTAAAATGGCCAGAAAAAACTATAACACAAGAAGATGTACACTTAAGAAGACGTGGTAATTGGACACTTTATTATACTTTAGATATTATTAACAATTTAGAGGAGGCGGAACTTGTAAAATATTTTAAAATAGAATCATCTTATTATGTTGGTGAACCTCAATTAACTGGACAAGATTCTGTGCCAACAGAGTTAAATTTTGTTTTTGATAATTTATTGCTTGCTACTGGATTCAAAGCAATAATTAATGATTTGAATGTAAATACAAATTATTCCGTGTCTTTAGGTGAATTTATTGCATATACACAAGAACCAGAACCAGAGCCAGAGCCAGAACCGGAACCAGAACCACCTGAACCAGAACCAGAACCAGAGCCTGAGAATTCTCCAGAACCAGAATCTCAACCAGAATCAGAATCACAACCGGAACCAGAACCCGAGTCAATGCCAGAATCTCAACCGGAACCAGAACCAGAATCAATTCCAGAACCAGAACCAGAACCAGAATCAAATCCAGAACCAGAACCCGAACCTGAACCAGAACTTGGAATAGATCATTTATATACTATTGATCAAGCATTTGGACAAATAGTAAATCCTAACTTTCCAAACGCACCAGATACATATGTATTATATTTAACTCCAATAATTGGTGGAGCAAATATAGATGATAAAGTTGCAATTTATGTAGATGAGGAAATTAGAGGTATAGGTACAATCGGTCAATATTGACCCGATTTATTTGTATCAATAAATGTAAATACTACTGGAAATGACATTATTTCCGAAATAAAAATATTAAATTTTGTAACATCTACTAATGGATTGTTAATAGTAATAGATTATAGTTCTGAAAATTTTGAATTACCTATTAGTGGAAATAATGCTTCAAATCTTTTACCATTAGATATTAGTGGAAAAATTCCGTATTTAGAGCCTGAACCTGCTCCAGAAATTATACCAGAACCAGAGCCTGAACCTGAAATAGAAATTTCAAGATTATATACATTTGATGAAGCTTTTGGAAACATAGTTAATCCAAATGCTCCAAATGCGGCACCATATACATTCACATTATATTTTAGTCCAATAATTGGAGATGTAAAAATAAATGATATAATAGCTGTTTATGTAAATACAGAAAATAGAGGAATAGGAATAATAAATGATTATAATGGCAATTTATTTGTATCAATAAATGTAAATACTACTGGAAATGATATTATAACAAAAATAAAATTATTACACTATGTGACAAATAATAAAGGGTTATTAATTGAAATGGACTTTTCATCTCAAAATTTTTCATTACCAATTAATGGAAACAATGCTTCAAATATTTTACCATTAGATTATTCCAATAAGATTCCATATTATGAATTTGAAAATGAACCACAACCAGAGCCAGAATTAAGTAATGACATTATTATATATAATAATATGGAACAAGCATTAGGAATTCCAATTACTGACAGTTCAACACCATATACGTTATATTTTTACCCAATTAATGGACCAAATGTTAAATTAAATGACATAATAGCAATTTATGTTGGAAATGAAAATAGAACACCAGTAGCAACTATTAGAGAATTTCCACCAGATCCAACAAAACTATTTGCTGCAATAAATGTAACTACATTTGGTACTAATAATTATCCTGAAACTATAAGTAAAATAAAAGTATTTCATTTTATAAATGAAACACAAGGTTTTGTAACTGAAATAGATTATTCAACACAGAATTTTAATCAATTAATCCAAGGTGAAAGTAATTCTAATAATCCAATTCAACTTGATGTACCTTAATACATAAAATCCACAAATATGTAATGGGAAGGATATATGTATTATCAAAATCTGATTTCAAAAGAAAATATCTTTTAACATATTCTTCTAATACATATACACAAGCTTTAGTATTGAATGAAGGTTGGAATCTAATTTCCTTTTATGTTAATTTTGAACTAAGTGATTTATTAAATGATACAAATATTTTGGAACTAAAGAACGTATTATATAGTTATAATATAGCTGTACCATTTTTTTCTACGTTAACTTCAAATACTTTTTCAATTGAATCAGGATATTGGTTACGTTCAAATGTATCAAAAACTGTTTATTTATCTGGAGTAGGTGTTTCTTCTATTAATGTTCAAATAAAAAGCGGATGGAATCTAATTTCTTTTCCATTTTCTGTAGAAACACCATTAAGTGTAATACTAAATCAAAGTTATGGAAATCAAATTTTAGAAATTAAAACACTAAGTTTAAGTTATAATTCTCAAGTACCTTTTTTTGCAACGCTTAATACTTTAAAACCAGGACAAGGATATTGGTTGAGAGCTGCTTCTGATTTCAATTTTTTTCTTGATATAGAAGAGTCTCCAGAACCAGAACCTGAACCAGAACCAGAACCAATTACTTATAGATATATACGTTTACAATCTACATATACTGGTAGCAATGGATGGATGGAAAAAAATGTAAACCCGAACGACGCTTGGAGCGATGGAATACCAATTCAAGATTATACTGGAGAAAAAGCTAAAAATATACAATGGACTCAAATAACATTTATTGACAAAAACAATGAATATATTGGTAATGTTCAACATGGTCTTACAGGAAATCCAGACATCAATCCAAATACATATTATTCAATAAATATTTATCCAAAGTCATCAGATTTAAGTTTAATGAGAGCTAATGCACTTGTAGATGGAACATTTACATCATCTATATATGGTATATCTACTGATTTTAGTGATACTAATCCATCTGCATGTACAATTGATTTGTTAAATTCAGTAACAAAATTTGATAAAATCAAAATTTATAATCGAATGTCACAAGATAAAATAGATTTGTTTGGATTACAAGGTTACGAAGTCTATTTTTCAAATGATCCAAATATATTAAACCCTTCTAATCAAATAACATTGAAAGCCGAAAATGGAGAAGTTAAATGGGCTGGAATAAATACTATATATACTATTGAATGTAGATATATACATCCACTTTTTGCAAAAAGTTACGGAGTAACACGTATAAATAGTTTTTCAATTGATAATACATCAAAAGATACAATAGAAGCATTTGAAATACCAAATCAACTATATATTGAACCATATACTGAACCAGAACCAGAACCAGAACCAGAACCAGAATCAACTCCAGAACCAGAACCAGAACCAGAATCAATACCAGAACCAGAACCAGAACCAGAAAATCCACCAGAACCAGAACCAGAACCAGAACCAGAGATTGTAGATGCTAAATTATATACAATAAACGAAGCTTTAACACCCATAATTAATCCAAATGCTCCAGATGGAGCACCAAGTATATATACATTATATTTCAGTCCAATTTTAGGTGGAGTTAATTTAGGTGATGTAATTGCAATATATGTTAATGAAGAGAATCGTGGACAAGGAATAATACGAGAACATATTGGAATACAATATTTGGCAATTAATGTTAATACTTCAGGAGAAGATGACATTATTTCAAAAATAAAATTATTTCATTACATTACTTCTAACAGAGGATTACTTGTTGAATTAGACTATTCATATGAAAATTTTTCATTACCAATTAGCGGTAATAATGTTTTAAATATTAGTCCATTAGATTTTGGAAATAGAATACCTTATTATGAACCTGAACCGGAACCAGAACCAGAACCAGAACCCGAAAATCCTCCGGAACCTGAACCAGAACCACCTGAACCGGAACCTGAACCTGAACCAGAAATTAGCCCTGAACCTGAATCAGAACCAGAACCTGAACCACAACCAGAAAATGAACCAGAACCAGAACCCGAAAATCCGCCTCCACAATTTATTATTGAATACGGGAATTGTTTAATTAGTCTGAATGATTCTGGTATAATAGAAAGTAATATTCAAACATATAATTTAAGTTGTATTCTCAATCTTTCACCAATTAGAGGAGTACATACATGTGATTATATTGGCATTTATTCAGATTCTGAATTACGCGGAATCGGTTGTGTAGATAAGACAAATGATATATTTAATATACAAATCACCACATATATTGAATATAGTGGTGTCGATGAATTGACTGCTATCAAAATATTTAGACGTAAGCCAAAGAATTATGAATATGGATATTTAATTACACTCAGAATTAGTGACGAAATTTTGTTAAATTCTGGTACTACAACTCAAATTAATTGGATTAATATTAATGATCCATTTGCAGAACCAACGCATTGTGATGATTGTTGTAATAGCAACGAAAATAATTGTGAGCCAGAGCCGGAATTAGATAATAGTCATTGGGAATGTGTTATTTCATAATTTTTTTGAAAGTTTTTCATTTATATATTTTTCCAATAAATCGTCTTTATTCAAAAATTTAGTAAAATTATTATGTTTTTCCCAATAATCTTTGCTATATTTGAAATTTATTAACCAATTTATATCATTTTTTGTTATCTTAAAAGTCCACTTAAAACCTGGTACTTTTTCATTATGGTCATATGCATTGAATAACTGCTCTACATTAGATGGAATACATAACATTGGTAAACATAATTGGAAATTTTCATATATTGTTTCTACTCCACAAGATGTAATAACACCAATTGATTTTTTACGTAAAATACTAAAATCTTTTCCTAATTCTTTAAATTCTATATTTGATGAAACAACAAAATCAGGTTTTTTTTCTATAAAAACATAAAATTTTATATTCTTAAATTTACCAATTAAATTGTATAAATAAATATTTTGTGAAATATTAAAATAACAAATTATAAACTTTTCGCATATATTGTTTTTTGATATTTGTCTTTTTTCTATTTTTATTAATGGTGGAATTGTTTTTATATGTTTATTATTCACACAATCTATAGCAATTTTATGAGGTTTAAAATTGAAATTATCCACCATATAACACGAAAATATTACAGAATTAATATTGAATTTACTATATTTTTTTTCAGAAACAATTTTATTATAATATTTATCAAAGTTAATACGATTTTGTGTACTTATATTGAAAACATTAATTGATAATCCACATATAAGTTTGATAGGTAAATGTAGATTTATAATAAATTCAGGACATTTACTTGTAACAAAATCAGAAACTTTTTTGTAAAAATAAGTACTATAATCAAGTAAACACACAATTGTTTCATGCACTAAAATATCTGTATTTTTATTAGAAACATATTTTGGTTCATATAGGTTTAATATTGGAATTTTATTATTTTTTGCAAAATCAGTAGCTATTTTTTTTTCTCTACCAATAACAATTCCAACACATTTATATTTGTGTTTTAATTTTGAAATAATATTTTTCATTTGTGTTACATGACCATTACCATTACTTTCAACAAAAATAATATAACTATTTTTATTTTTATTAGCAATACTTATAAGTTCTTTTGGTAAATTACTAATATTCAATATATTGTAAACCATTGAATTAATAATTGTATTTGCCGTTTGAAACATTCTATTTTCAATACACATTTTACAAGTATTAATCAGTTGTTTTGATTGTATTAAATTTGAAATAAATTGCATAACATTAATACAATTTTATTTAAAAATTTTAGTATGCATAATAGTTATAACTAAATTGTTTAATCTACTTGTTCCATAGTAGAATCTTCTACTTCATTGTTATCCTCCAGTGGTGGTAAATCTTCAACTTCATCATCAGAATCAATTTCATCTTCATCAATAGATAGCCCTAACTTAATTAAACGATGAATTCTACTCGCAAAAGTACTTGGTTCATCTAAACTAAAACCGGAAGTCAATAGTGAAGTGTCATACAATAACCATATTAAATCTTTTACTGTTTTATCAGTATCATCTTGCTCTACTTTCTTCCTCAAACAAGATATGATTGGATTATTATGATTTATTTCCATTGTCTTTTTGGAAGACATAAAATTATTATGATTACCTTGTAAAGCCTGTGCCTTCATGATTCTTTCCATATTAGCAGTCCATCCATATTCACTAGTTACAAGAATACAAGGAGATTCAGACAATCTATTGCTAACTACAGCCTTTTCAATATTGTCTCCCAATACTTCTTTTACTAATTTACACAATTTTTCATTAGATTTTGTAAATTCTTCTAATTCCTTTTTCTCTTCTTCAGAATCATCCATCTTTAGACTCTCCTTTGTGACGTTAATCAACTTTTTACCCTCAAATTCTTTTAGTTGTTGAACACAATATTCATCCATTGGGTCTGTCATGTAAATTACCTCATAATCCTTCTTCTTTAACTTTTCAATAAATGGAGAACTTTCAACAGACTTTTTTGACTCACCAGTAATATAATATATACCTGGCTGATTTTCTACCATTCGACCTACATAATCATCCAAAGATGTATTTACATCACCCGATTTTGTTGTATAATATCTTAGAAGTTTTGCAATTTTTGAACGATTTGTCGAATCTTCGTGTACACCTAATTTAATATTTTTAGAAAATGCTTCATAAAATTTCTTATATTTTTCATCATCTTCTGAAATTTCACTAATCAATTCCAAAGATTTCTTTATCAAATTTTTACGAATAACTTTTAAAATTTTATTTTGTTGAAGAGTTTCCCTTGATATATTCAATGGAAGATCTTCCGAATCAACAATACCATGAATAAATCCAAGCCATTCTGGCATTAATTCTTCACAATTATCTAATATAAATACACGACGAACATACAATTTAATCTTATTGAATTTTTTGTTTGCCCCTCCTCCATTAAACATATCAAATGGAGCTCTTTTTGGAACAAAAAGCACTGAACGAAATTCAAGCTGTCCTTCTACAGAAAAATGTTTTAAGGCAGAATGTTCTTCCCAATCATTTGAAATAGATTTATAAAATGCAGTATATTCTTCATTTGTTACTTCGTCAGCTTTTCTCATCCATATTGGTTTCTGACTATTTATATGTTCCCATTCATTTGTAACTTCTTTAATCTTCTTTGTTTTTTTCTCCTTTTTGGTTTCTTCTTCATTTACATCTTCTACTTTTGGAGCATCATTATCATCGTTTTCTTCATTTTCTTCATCTTCTTCATCTTCTTCATCATCAGTTACTTCCTTTTCAATAGTCTTTTCAACATATAATTTAATGGGAAAATCAACAAATTCAGAATGTTTTTTAATCAGCTGTTTTAGAACACCTTCTTCTAAAAATTCATACATATCCTCTTTCAAACTTAGTACAATACTAGTTCCACGACCAATTTTTTTGGATTCTGGAGAATCTTTTACAACACTAAATGAACCACCCGCAGTTGATTCCCAAGTATATTGTTCATCGTCATTATTTTTTGATGTAACTTTAACATTGTTTGCTACTAAATAAGCCGCATAAAATCCAACACCAAATTGACCAATCATAGATATATCTGCACCAGCAGACAAAGCTTCCATAAAAGATTTTGTACCAGATTTCGCAATTGTACCAAGATTGTTTACTAAATCCGATTTAGTCATTCCAATACCAGTATCACTAATTGTTAGAGTCTTGTTTGCTTTATCCGGAATAATATGGATCTCCATTTTTGAATCAGATTCAAGAACACACGAATCTGTTAAAGATTGATAACGAATTTTATCTAATGCATCAGATGAATTAGATATAAGCTCTCTTAAAAAAATTTCTTTATTTGAATAAAAGGTATTGATAATAAGAGATAGCAATTGATTAATATCTGCAGAAAAAGCAAATGTTTCAACGTTTGTATCAACCTTTGTATCAACGTTTGTATCAACGTTTGTATCAACGTTTGTTTCAGGAATACTTTCAACACTTGTATCAGTCATTGTATATTTTTTAATAGTTTCATTTACTTATATTTTTTTTGTAATCATCAATTTTCTAAAAGAATATCTAAAAGTATATTAGGATCTTCTTTTTTCCATGCAATAGTATATATAGCATTTAATATTGGAAAAACAGAAGTCAATCCTCTATTTTCTATATTTTGACCAATAATCAAACAATTATGTATATCAGGTATTTTCATATTATTGAAAAGAATAGATTCAACTTCTTGCCATATTTGCGCACAGTCTTTTTCTTTTTGTATATTAGATTCTTTAAGAAATTCTTTTGCAAGAATAAATCCTCTGCCATAATGTGTAGTAAGTATAAGGTCACCTATTCCACAAGCATCTTCGAAAAAGGTTTTCTTAGATGGTAAAGGTATTTTTAATGTACAAGTAAAATTATACATTTCATGTATACCTTGTCGTATTAATGCAGCTCTTGCATTTACATTACCAATATAATCAATAAATCCACAACCAAGAGATATTATATTTTTTAATAATCCAGCATATTCTACACCAAATCTATCAAATGTTACATTTGTTTTAAAATTTGAATGTTTTGTAAATAAGTTTTTAACTTTATTGCCTATATCTAAATTATATGAACCAATTGTAGCTTCTGCAAATTTTCCTCTTGCTAAATCACTATATATATTTGGTCCTGATAAAACACAACAATCGCATTTAGGAAAACGATTATTTAGCAATTCACAAACTGTATATATTTCTTTATTGTCTTTTATAAAGATACCTTTTACAAGACTTATAAGAATTTTATTGTTTAAATTCAAATCGATTGAATATAAAATTTTTTCCAAAAATATACTTGGTATTGCTATGAATATAATATTACTAATTTTTATTGATTCTTGAAGATTATTTGTAGCAATTATATTATCTGGAAATTTCAAAGAATTTGGAGGCAAGTATTCACTATTTCTATTATTGTTAATATCTTCTATTATTTCTAAACGCCTCCCCCATATAATAATTTGTGTATTTGGTAGTGATTTTCCTAAAACAATTGCCATTGCAGAACCGAAACTGCCAGTTCCAATAATTAAAGGTTTGATTTCAGACATTAAATTTACTTAATAAATTGGATTTATTATATCAATACATAACTATTTAATAGAAATATAAAACTATTTATGAGAATATTATCAATAGATGTTGGTATTAAAAATTTAAGTTATGTTTTAATAGAAATTAACAATATAAGACCTAAATTAGATTGGAAAATTATTAAATGGAACAATGTAAATATTAATCATTCATATAATGATTTGAACTACGTATATATTGAATATATGAAATGGACAAAAAAACAACTAATAGAATGTTTATTAGTTTTAGGTATAAATATTCCTGAAAAAACAAATAAAAAAGAATTACAAAATTTGATAAAATCAGAATTGCGCGCTAAAAAAATAAAGAAAATTAGTACTATTGATCTTCAAACTACTGTTAATAATGTTGCAAAACATTTTGATTCAGTATTTTGTCCTTTAGAATGTGACGCAATAATAATAGAAAACCAGCCATGTATGAAAAACCCACAAATGAAATCAATGCAAATGATTGTTTTTACATATTTTTGTTTACTAAAAGGTTGTAAACATGATGTAAAATGTATATCAGCATCTCGAAAAATGCATTTTTGTAAATCAATTGGTTGGATTGAAAAAATGCCAAAAGGATATAAAGAAACCAAGGCTTTTTCAGTAGATGTTGTTACTAAATTATTTGAAAAATATAATCCAGACCCTTTAATTCAAGAATCTTGGTTAAAATCGAAAAAAAAGGATGATTTATCAGATGTTATAATTCAAGCTTTTGCGTACTGCGACAAACTTGTATAAACTAATTCCGCTAAATAAATCATAAAGATGAATGTCACAGAAGTTAATATTGATTCTTTTAATTCTCCAAGTGTTACTATTGAAAGAGAAAATATAGATGCTCCTGTTGATAGTGGTCAACAATTAAATGATGGTATTGAAGATTTAGATTTACTTGTAGATCCAAATAAATCAAGAGCATCACCAAATCCAATTCAACAAACTGAAAATTCTATGGAAATTCCCGATGTTAGTTTAAAAGTTGATTCTCCACCAACTATTGTAAAAAAAGAAGAAGATGATCTAGATTTCAAAATAAATGCGATACGTTCTGAAGATAAGTCTTCATCACAACCATTAAACTTTAATAGTGGATTTAGTATACCAACTCCATCAAGAATATCAATAAATGATGGTCCTGAAAGACAAGAATTATTATTCAAATTAAAAAGACTTGAATCAAGAGGAATACCTTTATCAAAGCATTATAGTTCATCGTCTTCACTAGATGAAATGAAGGAAGAATATTCCAGATTAAAGAATCAGCGAGATCTTGAAAATAGTATAAAATTTCAAAGAAAAACAATGATGGCATTTGCTTCCGGAGTAGAATTTCTAAATACTAAATTTGATCCATTTGATATAAAACTTGAAGGATGGTCTGAATCATTACATGAAAATTTAAATGACTATGATGATGTATTTGAAGAATTACATGAAAAATATAAAGCAAAGACTAAGATTGCACCTGAATTAAAACTTCTTATGATGCTTGGAGGTTCTGCGGTTATGTTTCATATGACAAATAATTTATTTAAATCTGCATCTCCTCAAATGGAAGATATTCTGAAAAATAATCCAGATCTTGCAAGACAATTTGCATCGGCGGCTGTTTCAGAATCAACACAAAATAATCCAGGTTTAGGTCACGTTCTTGATGATATGTTAAACCATAGTAATCCAGCGCATCCAACATTCATACCACCACAACCAAGTTTTGTACCAGATGCACCACCTCCACCAGACAGTCAAGAAATGTCCGGACCAAAGGATCAAGATGTCGAACGTATATTAAATCAAATTAAGGAATTTCGTGAAGAACCATCACCAGTAGTATCAATTCCTGAACCCGAAAAAATTAGTCCAGATTCTACACGCGAAGTTAAGATAAATGCTGAAATACCAGTTAAAAAGAGAAGAGGTCGTCCTCCAAAAAATCGTCCAGCTACAAGCTCTTTTGCTTTAAACATATAAATTAAATTTTATGAAGACGGTGCCAGAGTTGTTGTCAAATAAGAATATAATATTTTCAAAATCTTTTTATATAAATGCTTTTCTATATAATCTGGTAAAATATCTATCTTAAATAAACCTAAATTTACAACTCCTATATCAATATTGTCCTTATTTTCTTCATACCACTTTTCAACAAATGTATCAATATGATCAACCCACTCTTTTTGTGAGTTGTCTAATTTTTCTTTTAATATTTTATTTTCTAACATTAAAGCTTTATCAACTCCTCTGAATTTGTTTCTTACAATTTTTAATTCTTTTTCTAATATTTCGTTTCGTTTTTTTAATTCTTCTAATTCTTCTAAATCTTTTAAATTATCTTTTCTAAAACAATTAAAACAATTCATGACTATTAATATTATTTTCTATTAAACCATTTTTTTAATTAATGAATCTTTCAACATTCATATCTGAAACAGGAATATCTACTGTTTTGTTATAACCACATGGACGAGTTATTTTTAATGGAATTTTTTTGTCTTTCAGCTCTCTCATGAATATATTTGCTTCCGGTTCATCTTTTTCATAATCAACAAATGGTTGCATGCCATCAATTAATTGTTGTATGCGAATACCGCGAATTCGTGTATACTCATACTTAGTCATAATAGGCTCATCCATATTGTTATTAATAAATAAAATTAGACTTTACATCATTTTTTTAATTTTTATTTGAAGAATCGATTACCATAACTCTTCCATTTTTACCATAGAAAGACCATGTACTTATATTTTCTATTTCTGAAAATATTTGATATACCCAATTCCTTTGTTCTTTAGTTGTACCCTTAATACTAATTTTTCCATTGATTTTATTTACAATTTTTATTAGTTCATCTTTTTTATTATTTCTAATATACTTTAAACATTGAACACTATTATTATGTTTCTTATTAGATTTATTTGACTCTTTATTTGATTTCTTAAAATCTTCTTCACTATCTTCATTTTGATTATCTTCTTCAGAATCTTCTTCATCATCTTCTTCTTCTTCATCTTCATCTTCTTCATCATCTTCATCATCTTCTTCATCATCTTCTTCTTCATATTCTTCATCTTCTTCCTCATCTTCAGATTCAGATTCTTCAGATTCTTCTTTTTCAGAATAATTTAAATCTTCACTTACTAATTTATTAAGTTTTCTTTTATTATTTATTTTATTGAGAGCTTCTTCTGCAATTTTTCCAAGAAACGCAAAACCAATTGATTCAATATCATCTTCTTCCAGATTAGAATTATTAATACACACTGAAATTCCTCCGGATTCAAGAGTAATTTTAGTCATATTTATTATCTATAATTAATTATTATAAGTAATACTTAATCATTTTTACAAGAAGCAATATGTGTTGGAAAAATATTTCTCCATTTTTTTATTAGTTTTGCCAAAGTTCTATTAACATTTAATGTTGGTAATGTTGATATTGGAATCCATCTTACTAAAATAATTTCGTCCGTATCATTTGGTGTAAAACTTGGATTAAATTCTCTATTCAATACTAATACATAATATAATGTATCATATATAGATATTGAAAAATAATCTTGTTTTATAGGAAAATATATACCAGTTTCTTCCCAAATTTCTCTTTGAGCACCTAAATACGGAAATCTTCTTTCATATTCAAATAAATGACCTTTAGGAAGACCCCATTTGTATTCTTTTTTATAATAAGAATCTTTGTTCAAAACCAAAACAATATGCGTTTTATTGTTATCAAATATTATACCACCCGCTCTGGTTGGTATCTTTTTTACAATATTATTTCTCATTTGAGATTCAACTAATTATATATTATTGTTTTGTACTTAATCTCATAAAGATATTACTAATTCACGAAGTTCTTTCTTTCGCATGTTGTTTGAAAAAGTTTTGCCATATTCAGTTAATGTTTTTTTCAATTGTGCTATTGTCATTGAGTCAATATCATCTTTTAACAATTTAACCTTTTCATATGAATCTTCTTGTGATTCTACATCTTTTGTATCTTCTTTGACTTCTATAATTTGTTGATCTAATTCTTGTTCAGATTCTTGTTCTTGTTCAGA
>MDTG01443918.1_pt1 | contig 14852 bp, 10 predicted proteins | sample 811421 | NCBI WGS metagenome assembly MDTG01 (sample SAMN05326645, study PRJNA326480) | marine metagenome | isolation source: seawater | place: Pacific Ocean: South East | collected 2011
CTGGACCTCCGTGAAGATCAGGTGGATCAGTTCCGCGTCACGGGGATCGCCGTCGCCGTCGGGGTCTCGCCAGAGACCGATCCGGACGGGACGGCCCGCCGTGGTGTTGACGAAGTCGACCTCGATCGCGGTGGCTCGCGCGAACGATGTCGCGACCGGAACGTGCTGCAGCCAGGCCATGTACCCCTCGCCCGAACGAACGCCGTATTCGGGCCCACCGTCGTCGTAGGCGATCAGATCGGGGATGCCGACCTGGCAGTCGTCGGGGATCCCGTCTCCCTGGCAGTCCGGTCCGCCGCTCGCGATCTCGCAATCGTCCGGAATTCCGTTCGCGTTGCAGTCGTTGCCGTCGAGTTCGCACCAGTCGTAGATGCCGTCGCCGTCGCAATCGGGCGGGGTGCCTTCGCAGACGTCGAGTTGGCCGTTTCCGTTGCAGTCGAGGCCGGGATCGGCGGCGATCTGGCATCCGTCGAGTTGAAGGTCGTCGTCGCAGTCGAGGAACGGTCGCATCACCGATCCCGGCATCACTTCACGCGATCCGAAGGGTGGCTTCCATTCCAGCCGGCAGACCGCCTCGCCCGCGTTGTCGAACCACTCCAGCGTGAGGACGTGGCTTCCGGCGGACAGGAAGACGCCCGCCGACACCTCCTCCACGCCGTGCGATCGCCAGTCGTCGATGAGGATCTCACCGTCGACGAAGAGTCGTATCCCGTCGTCGGAGGTCACGTAGAACGAATAGAAGCCGGTGTATTCGGCGACGAGCTCTCCGGTCCAGCGGGCCGCGAAGTCCGTGAATCCCGCGCCAGGCCAGGGTTCCGCGATGCCGATGTCGAAGTCGATGGTGTCGGCGATGCGTGAGGCGATCGGGGACTCGAGGTCCTGGCCGGTGAAGTAAGTCGCGATGAAACCCACCGCGTCGGGCGACTCGCACTGGTCGTCGAGCAGGTTCCCGTTGCAATCGGATCGCGGGGCATCGGTCGCGGCGCATGCATCGAGCAGGCCGTCTTCATTGCAGTCGAGCCAGGGGGTGAGGAGGATCTCGACGCCATCGGGTCGGCCGTCGCCGTCGCAGTCCGTGGACTGGCACTCGTCGGGCACGCCGTTCCCATCAAGGTCGAGGCTGTCGCCGAAGAGGATGTCGGCGTCGTCTGGAAAGAAGTTTCCGTTGCAGTCGACGTCGCCCACCTCCACGATCGAGTGGAGCAGATTCTCCCCGTCGTTGTCCTGGGTCCCGTCGGCGGGGAACCAGAGACCGCTCGGTGTCATGAAGGCCTGATTCCGTCCGGGGAAGCGACTCGGATCCGGGGTGCCCCATGATTCGAAGATTCGAGATTCGCCGGTCGCCCAGCGCCAGTCGCCGTCGGTCACTCGGTCGCTGAGGCCGATCCAGCACCAACGAGGCGTGCCATTCCACATGGCAAGGGCCTCGACCACCGCGCTCTGCTCCGCGAACGTCTCGAATGCGACGAGGGTTCCGCCGAGGGATGCCGCCACGGACGCCGCCTCTTCGGCGGTCGATGGCGAGAGCAGGTAGTACTCGTGAGTGCTGCTGGGAATCACCACGGGCCCGGCGATGATCTCGGGCCCGGGCGACGCGAGGGCGGCGGAAGTCAGCAGGGTGGCGATCGTCGCGGCCAGCCGGGTGTGAGGTCCTTGGGAAAACTGCTTCACGGTGTCGAAGTCCAGTGCCTTGAAATTGTTGACAGCCTCATCCGGAATTTACTCTAGCGTCGTTCGGCACCAGAAAAAGTGATTTCAGGAATGGTCGGACCTTTGGAACAGGTGTTCCAGCCCGCCGTTCCGCGGTTATCCTGCACCGATGCGGACTGAACCCTCGAATTCGGCCCCGGAGCATGGATTTCCGAAGGAGGCCGCTGCGGCGATGATCCATCTTCGCAGTGCGCTGGCGGCGTTGCTCGGCGGGTGTGACTCGGTGACCGGAGCCCGTCCGATCGACATTTCCCGAGGTCTCGGGATCGACATGAAGCTCGCCTGGAAGATCTCTCATCTCACCGAAGCGGCCCGGCCGTTCGATTCCGCGCGACATCTGCCCGGAATGGCTGGAATGCGGATCTTTCTCGACGCGGCACGCCGTCGCGAAGCCGACTCCGACGCCTTGAAGCAGACCGAGGACGCCTTCGAATCGGTGCAGAAGGTGATCGCGGAGCATTGCGGAAGTCGGAAGGTCTTCGAGGCGATGGTCACGGAGATACAGAAGGCCCAGGACCAACCGCCCGAACAGGCGGATCGCGAGCGACTCTTCGAGGGCGCCCGCTCGGTGTGGGGTCTGAAGGCCGATCTCATCCACCGGATGGACATTCTCCACCCTTGCCGCGTCGAAGGGCTCCTCGATTGCGTGACCATCCGAACCCTGGCGGGGATCCGTCGGCTTCGTGGCGGTGTTCCACTCGTGTTTCCGCGTCCCCGGGTCGTCGACGATCGAGGCATGGAAAGCAGGAGCGACCTCCGCGAGCCGCTTGATTCGGGGGTCGGTCCGAACGCTTTTCCCACCGTCGGAACACTGTGCGACGGGCCGATTCCGACGCTCCACGGGCAGACTCGGGCGGAAGGAACGATCTTCGAGGCGTTGCCCCTCGACGGTCCGGATCCGTTGAGTTTCACGGTGGTGACGGGCGAGATCCTCCGGGCGGCGCAGCCGACCCGGGTTCAGGGCGATTCACACGGCATCTACCAGTTGATGCGGCTTCGCGTCCCATCGCCGCGCGCGATCTTCGATGTCCTGGTGCATGAGTCGCTGGTGGATCACGACGTGCAGCCCGACAGCTATCTGGCGAGTGAACTCCACGTTTCGGCGAGTTTCATCCACAACGTCCGGCGGGTTCGTCTTCCGATCGGGGTTCGACGCCGCGAGATCGAGGTGAACGAAACCCCCGATCTCGATTGCAAGGGGGGGACTTCAACGCGACTCGAAATCGCCATGCAGGCGGCGGATTGCCGACGCGAGGACTTTCGATGGTTCCGCCTCGAGGTCGAGTACCCGCCGATCTGCAGTCTCATCGCCTTCGAGTTCGAGCAACCCTCCAGCTGAGCCGCGGTGCCGACGGCGACGGTCAGTCGATCCACCCGAATTCGGCGAGATCGATCCCCAGTCTCGACGAGAGCCGACGATTGGAAGCCGCGAGATCCAGGTCCGCCAGTCGATTCCGGATGATCCGGTCGACGCGGCCGCCACGCCGGGCTTCGCCGGAGTCGGTGGCGATTCGACCCGCGGCGCGGGCGATGCTCCGCCCGAGGTCGCCGAGGCGTGGGAACGGTGGCGCCCGATGCAGCGAACTCCGGATCGCGAGCAGGTTGACGCGTCGCAGCAGCGCCGCCTCCAGCAGCGTCGGTGCGGCGAAGACCGGTCCCGTGTCGGGGGGTGAGGGGAACCCGATCTTCGAGAAGGCCTCGATCCGACCCAGATGTCGCCCAGGGTCGTCGCGGAGGCCTTCGAAAGGCAGCACCAGCACGTCCTCTTCGCCGAAGGTCCGGTCGAGCAGGCCGACGAAACGATCGAACTCGAGAAACCGGGGATCGAAGACCGGGAGTCGGTGGTCGCCAGGATTCAGCGGGCGGAGGAAGTCCTCGATTCCGCTGATTCCACCGATCCGGATCTGTTGGAGCCAGATCGACCGCACCAGGGAATGCTGCTCACGAACGACGAGCAGGATCCGGGCGTCGGGCACGAGGTTCGCGAGCCGTTGTACGTTTCGCTCGGCGTCGGCCCACCCTGCGGCGGGGTTTCCGCTGAAACGTTCATTCGAGATGACCACCGGCGAACCTCGATTCGCGGCCTCGGCCATGCGGTCCCGGATCCACCGACGGGTCGCATCGGCGTCGAAGTCGAGTTCCCGCGGAAGCACGATTCGCGCGGCCGATTCCGCGCGATCCGGCAGCGTGGCGAGGGGGCGGCCGTCACGGCCGTCGAGCACGTGCCGCTGGAACCAGGTGGACCCGGTCCGGTGCAACCCGAGATGAATCAATGGTCGGGTCACGGATCGGAGGCCTCCGCTTCCGGGGCGTTCTTCCGGATCCGGCCCGGATCATCGCGGGACGACGCCTCGAGAAGGGCGAGCTGGCGAACGAGGAGCGTGAGTTCGCGCCGCACCTTGCGCAGCCGAAGGTAGAAGATCACGAATCCCTGGAACACCACGATCGTGACGAGATACACGATGAGATCGGTCCCGCGGTTGATGCCGATCGTTCTCGCGAACCTGGTGGTTCGGTCCGGATCGACGGCCGCGAGGATGCCCGCGATCGCGATGATCAGGATGATGGCCGCGGCGGGTCGGCCGACGGACCGCTTGAGTCCGCCGATCACCGCGAATGCGCCGAGGGCGGCGAGGGTGGAGATCAGGATGATCTGGAAGGTGGTCATCCCGTGATCCTGCCGACGAGGTAGTGGAGAAGAATGCGGAAGCTCCCGGTCCAGCGCTGTCCCTTGCCGCGCGCGTACGTGCTGTATCGAATGGTGACCGGATACTCGCGGACCCGGGCTCCACTCCGTGCGATGAGATCGATGATCTCACTCGCATGGGCCATGCGATCGGCCGTGATCTCGATCGACGTCGCCGCTTCCCGCGAGAGCACTCGAAGGCCGTTGTGCACGTCATTGAGGCGTACCCCGCTGACCACGCGGTGGAAGAGGACCGCGGCCCGCAACAGGATCCGTCGAGTGATCGGGATCTCCGAGACATCGCCCGCGAAGCGGTTCCCGACCGCGATGTCGCAGTCGCCTGCGGCGACCCCGGCGACCATCTTCTGAAGATCCTCGAGCCGATGCTGGCCGTCGGCGTCGAAGTGGGCGATGCGCCGGGCCCCTTGGGCAAGGGCGTAGTCGGTGCCGGTCTGCAGGGCCGCCCCCTGGCCGCGATTGAGGAAGTGACGCAGGGCATGCGGGGCGCATTCCTTCAGCACGTCCCAGGTTCGATCGGAAGATCCATCGTCGACTGCCACCACATTCTTGAAGCAGGGGGTGATCGAGCCGATGACCTCCCTGATCGCCTCCGCCTCGTTGAAGACGGGGATCACGATCCAGGTGCCGTCCGCGATGGCACGGTCGATTTCGGGGATCACATCCGGATTTTCCAGGATGGCTGGCGTCCGCATCAGATCAACGTAACCTGAATCCAGACACATGCCTCGTAGATCCACCGACAACTCGTCCGCAACGGTCCGACAACCCGTGCGATCGATACAAACCGACCCGCGGCCGATGGTCCCCGGGGTGCCGGCGGTCGGATTCGGGGCCGTCGGCTGGATGCTCGCCGGGCTCCTCTTCGTGACGGTGCTGGTGGTCTTCAGGGGTGGTCTCGAGGGTGATTTCGTCTACGACGACTTCCCAAGGATCGTCGAGGCCGAAAGTCGGATCACCGCGATCTGGCCGCCGGAATGGATCGCCGACGGGCAGCGACCCGTCGTCCGGCTCTCCCTCGTGTTGAATCACCTCGCCGGCGGGCTCGACCCGGCCGGGTATCACGCGTTCAACCTCGGCCTTCACGCGGCAGCCGCCGTGCTCGTCTTCCTCGTGGTGATCGAGGGGGGACGCCGCCTCGCCGATCGCGGCATCGCCACGGACCCGGGTCGGCGTCGGCTGATCGTCGCGGCGGCCGCAGCCCTGCTCTGGGCACTGCACCCCGTCCAGACCTCGACCGCCACCTACGTGATCCAACGGGCGGAGTCCCTCGCGGGATTCTTCTCGCTTCTCGCGGTGTACGCGCTGCTTCGCGGTGATCGATCCAGTCGGCCGGCGACCGCGGCGATCCTGATCGGCTCGGTGGTGATGGCGCTCGGTTCGAAGCCGTCGGCGGTGGTGCTGCCGGCGATCCTGCTGATCGTGGACTGGGCGGTGATCACCGGTGGTCTCCGTGAGACGCTGCGTCAGCGCGGTCCGATGCACCTCGCGGCGTGGGCCTGCCTGTCCGTGTTGTTCGCGACCGGGGCGGTCGGCTCGCTCTGGCGAAGCGACGGGATCGCCGGCGTCGGGTTCACGCAGGCGGGTTCGACGCCGTTCGACTACGCGGTTTCGCAACTCTCGGCGGCGGCGGTCTATGCACGGATCCTCGTCGATCCCTCGATGATGAGCATCGATCACGGTCCCGAGGCACTCCAGGCCACCTGGACCCGTCCGGTGGGCGTCACGCTCATCCTGGCATTGGTCGGTCTCGCGATCGGCGGGCTCGCTCGGCACCGCTGGTGGTGGTGCCTGCCGGCGACCACGCTGCTGGTGATGATTCCGACGTCGAGCATCGTGCCATTGGCCGATCCGTTGGCGGATCACCGGCTCCATCTCGCCCTCCTCCCGGTGATCGTTGCGCTGGTGGCGCTCTGCCGGTACGCCCTGGGTCGCCTTCCCGCGAACGCGTCGCGGCCCGCGGGAGTCGTGCTCGCGATCGTGTTCGTCGCCGTGCTCGCCGCCGAAGCCGAAGGTGTCCGGAGGCGGAACGCGGACTACGCCGATCCTCGTCGGCTCTGGGACGACGTGGTCGCGCGACGGCCCGAGCACGTCCGTGGGCTGGTCAACCGGGCTTCGGTCGCACTTCGCGAGGACCGTCACGTCGACGCCGAAAGGGACCTGCGTGCCGCGGCCGACCTTCAACCGGGCAATCCGGTGGTGATCATGAATCTCGCGGTGCTCGACCTTCGTGGCGGACGTCCCGAGGAAGCCCTCCGTGCGCTCGACGTCGTCGGCGCCGTGGGCCGCGAGGATCCACTCTTTCACGCGGCCCGAGCCGATGCGTTTCGTGATCTCGGGCGTTGCGAGGAGGCGGTCGAGGCCTGCGAGGCCTCGCTTCGCATCGAACCCGGCAACGTGCGGACCCGGATCGTCATGGGCAACGCGCTCGCGGAATGCGGGCGGCTCGCCGAAGCGGCGGCCGTGTTCCGAAACGCCGCGGAGACGGCGCGCGATCCCGCGCTCCGGGCGAGCGCACGGTTCAACGAGGGGAACATGCACTTCATCGAGGATCGGATGGCCGACGCGATCGTCGCCTACGAAGCCGCGGTCGCGGCCGATCCGTCGCACTTCCGGGCGGCGCAAGGGCTCGAGGAAGCGAGGCGACGTGGAAGATGAGGTCACGGTCGTGATTCCCGCACGCGATGCGGCGGCGACCCTCGAGGCATGTCTCGATTCGCTGCTCGTGATCCTGCAGAGACCGGAATCCGGACTTGCACGGATCGTTCTCGTCGACGACGGATCCCGGGACGAGACCCAGGCCATCGCACGATCGCGCGGCGTCGAGGTGCTTCAGTCCGGTGGTCGTGGCGCCGGTGCGGCTCGCAACGCGGGGATCGCCGCGGCATCGACCGGACTGGTCTGGTTCGTCGATGCGGACTGCGTGGCGTTCCCCGACGCCCTCGACCATCTCCGGCCGCATCTGGAGGATCCGGGGGTCGCCGCCGCCGGTGGCACCTATGCGATCGCGCCGGAGGCGACGCTGCTCGAACGACTGATCCACGAGGAGATCCAGGTCCGGCACGACCGGATGCCCGACGACGTCGATTTTCTCGCGACCTTCGACGTCGTCTATCGGCGAAGCGTGCTGGATGCGGTCGGTGGCTTCGACGAACGGTATCTCAAGGGTCAGGATGCCGATCTCGCCTTCCGGGTCGTGGAGGCGGGCCATCGTCTTCGCTTCGATCGGCGGTCCCGAGTGCGCCACCACCATGCCGATCGACTCCTCCGCTACCTCAGGGTCCAACGGCAGCAGGGGTACTGGCGGGTGGCCCTTCATCTCGAACATCCGGGAAGGGGAGGCAACGCCTACAGCGGACCGATCGACCATCTTCAGCCGTTCGTGGCCGCCGCGTTCGTGCCGAGTCTGCTGGCGATCGCCTGGCCGCCGTGGGGTGCGGTCGTGCCCGCGACGATGCTGCTGATCCTCGTCCTGATGCAGCTGCCGATGACCCGCGCGATGGTGCGACGTGGTGGCTGGTCGATGGCCTGGTTCGTTCCGCTCGGAACGATCCGCGCGATCTGGCGTGCGATCGGACTCGTTCAAGGCGTGCTTGATCGCCTGCTTCGACGCGGCGCGATCGGCTCGGGAGGCATTCGGACATGACGTTGCTTCCACTCCTGTTCTGGACCATGCTCCTGCTGCCCGGGTATTCGGTCGCCCGTCGGTTCTTCCCCGAAGAACTGGAAGGCGGACTCCTTCCCGGCATCGCCGTTTCATGGATGAGCGGTTTCGCGGTGCTTGCGCCCCTGGTCGCGATCGGATACCTCGTCGAAGCGCCCATGGCGGTCGCGATGGTCCTGCTCGCCGGGTTCATCGGCTGGGGATTCATCGACGTGCTTCGAAGCGGCGCGTGGCGTGGCGTGGGACGCCTGCTGCTCGCGGCCCTGACCATCGAGGCGGCGCTGGTCGCGATCGAGCTGGTGTTTTCGGCTCGTCACGGTTCGATTCTCGCCGCCGACGCCCGGGTCCATCTGGCCCGCATCAGATTCCTCTTCGACCACGGATTGACGAATCTCGATCCCTTCGTGCAAGGGGGGAATCCGTATCCGATCTACCACACCAATCTTCATCACGCCCTCTTCGCCACCGGGGCGCGACTCGTCGCCACCGATCCGATCACGTTCTGGTTCGGCTCGCTGGCGGTCGCGAAACTCATGATCGCCAGCGGCATGGCCTATCTGGCATGGGCGGTGCTCGGGGGACGATGGGCGGCGTGGATCGCGGCGGTCATGGTGCTGGCGAACCGCGGGCCGGTCACCTTCTCGGTCTACCCGAACCAGCTCGCGCCGTGGTTCCTCCTGCCGGTCTTCGCGGGAGTGCTGGTCCGAACGCTTGCAGATGCATGGCGCGATCCCGAAAGATCGTGGTGGGCGAACCTTCCGAAGCTCGGTGGCGTCGCGCTGGTGATCGGCATGTTCCATCCGCTCTACGCCGGATTCGCGGTGGTGGTGGCGTCTCCGATGCTCCTCGGCGTCGGCGTCTGGCGATTGGTGCGAAGGCGGCCCGGCCGGGCGACCGCGTTCGCCGGCTGGCTCGTGATCGTGCTGTTCGCCATGCCCTTCCCGGTCGCGGGCAAGTTGATGACGGTTCCGGACCGAGCGGCGGCGGTGGAACCGGAGACGGTGCGTCGCCAGATCTCCGGTGGCCGGGCGGGCCTGGACATCGACGATCGCCGCGGGATCGAGGAGGGGGATGCGTCATCCACGGCGCGAGCGAACCCGGAGGCACCGACGAGGGGGCTTCGGGCCGCGCGACTGCTGAAGGCGCCCGACGGCTGGATGAACATGACGTGGGGAGACACCACCTGGATCTCCCGCACGCCCGGCCGGGGTTTCACCGGCGCCTACCAGCGTGGAAGGATCAAGGCGTGGCGGGTGCTGGTCGTGCTGTTCTGCGGGGGCCTCGCGATCATGCTGGCGGGCCGCCGGGAGGTCCTCTACCTCCTCGCCGCGATCGGCGTGGTGCAGGCGGTGGTGCTGGTGCCGCCGGTCGCGACGGCCGCGGTCCGCTTCCTCGGAGCGCACTGGATGCTCGAACGCTTCGAGACCCTCGCATTCGTGTTCTTCGTCCCACTCTCCGTGCCGGCCATCGCCGCCGCGATCGAACCGGCCTGCCAGCGTCGCTTCGAGAAGCGACGCTTCGGCGGCGTGTTCGATCGCGGCGTCCTCACCGTGCTGACCGGCGCGGGCCTGCTGGTCGGGATGGCGCACGCGACTCACCGCCGCCCCTACGACTGGGCGTACTACTGGAATCGGGTTTCCGCGCCGTTGCACTACCGGCATGGCCGCGAGTACCGCGGGCTGCTCCGGCTCCAGAGGTTCCTCGAGGAGAACATTCCCGCCGGTTCGGTGGTGGCGGTGGAGATGTTCACGGGCACCCGGCTCAAGATGCTTCACGACGTCGTGCTCGTCGCGAGCGAGCGGAGCAGCACCGGCGTCGTCGATGGTGGCAGGCGACGCATCGATCTGCAGCTGATGTTCGACTTCGACACCGATGAGGAGATCCGCGCCGCATTGTTCGAGAAGTACGGGGTCACCCACGTGGTCTCGAGGGGCGCCCCGAGGGCCTGGGTCGACTGGTGGGAGGCCGAAAGCGTCCGCAGGCGCGGCTACGTGGTGACGCGACTCGCGGACGAACTCGACGCCGAGGAACTCTGGCGGCGTGATCTGAAGCGGGGGATCAGGTTGATCCGGGCGAAACGATACGAGGAGGCGGTGGAGACGTTGCGGGGCCTCGTGGTGGACGATCCTCGGCTGGAGAAGGCGTGGTACCAGCTGGGGATCGCGTTGCGCGGTCGTCGGGACGCGGTGCTTTCGGCGGAGGCGTTCGCCCGAGCGGGCCAGCTCGATCCGGACGATCTGCGGTACCCGTTCATGGAGGGGCTCGCCGCGTTCGACGCCGAGCGATACTCGACGGCCCTCGCCGCCTTCGAGCGGGCGCATCGGCTGTCCCTGGCGCAGGACGACACGGGACAGGCGGCGTCCACCATGCTCAACATCGGCAACACCTGGTACATGCTGGGCAACACCCTCGACGCCCTCGCCGCCTACGACGTCGCGATCGAACTCGATCCGGAGTACGAGAAGGCGATCCGATACCGGGAGACCGTCGCCGGAATGCTGGTCGAGGAGGCGACCACGGAATCCGAGGAGTCGCCTTCCGAGTCGAATCAATCCGACGTCGAGGAGGGGCGGCCCGCCCGGGACGACGACAACACACCTTCCGAGAGACCGATCCCATAGGCGATCCAGCTCCGACCTCGAACCCTCCACGCCTTGCCGCCGCCGACGCTGCCGGCGATCGCGGTCGTGACGCCGATCAGGATCCAGACCGGCGATTTCGCGAGCGTCGCCACCGTCGCGCGGAACGGGCCGTCGATGTCACGTCGAAGCGGGGCGACGCAACGGCCCACGGTCCGCATTCGTCGGATCAGCCAGCCGGCCGTCGTTCTCGAAGGTGGGACGTAGTCGATGACCTTCGCGTCCGCGGCCCACACGATCCGGGCACCGGTGCGGGCGAGTCGCTGGAAGAAGTGTCGATCCTCGCTCAGTCTGAGGAAGCCCTCGTCGAACCAGGCATCGAGCCGGTGCGGAAGCGTGGCGTCGAAGATGACGTTGTTGGTGAACGCCCAGGGCCGCATCGATCCCGTGGCGTGCTCGGGTTTGTCGAAGAAACGGCCGGCGATCACCCAGGCCGGTGGTTCCGCGTCGAAACGCGGGATCACCGGTCCGGTGACGATCTCGGCGGCGTAGGCACGCTTCACCCGCAGCATTTCGGACAGCCAGTCCGGTGTCGTCTCCTCGTCATCGTCGAGAAAGCCGATCAGGTCGCCGGCGCCGGCCAGTTCGGTGGCTCGGCCGAGTCCGCGATTCCGCGGTGCCGCCACGCCGCGGCGCGGTTCGAGCAGGACTTCGACGGCGAGGCCGGTGGCGTCACGAACGGCTTCGGCCACGGACGCCGGTCGAGGGTCTTCGGGATCGTTGTTCACGACCACCACCTGGAGATCGATCGTTCCCGGTTCACGCGACGTCTGCGCGGCGAGGCTGCGGAGGATCCGGGCCAGGCCTTCGGGGCGATGAAGGGTCGAGATGCAGATCACCACGCGACTCACGTTGGGCAGGGCCTCCGACTGGCTTCAGGACGGTTCGTGACGCGGGGCATATTCCTCGTATCGGCGGCCTGCCAGACCGGCCATCAATCCTGCGGCCCGGCCGAAGTCCCACGCCGCCCGCGCGAGGGCGACCCGAGGGCGAGGGGCCGCGGCCACCAGGCGGAACAGGCCTCGGGCGGCGAACCTCGCGGCGCGGAGCAGGAGGGCCGCCGCCTTCCGGAATCCTGCGCCGCCCTCGGCTCGAGGGGTGTTGGTCCCCAGTCGATAGGAACGCCGAAACACCCAGCCGAGACGAATGCGTTCGATCGGATACCACTCCCAGGCGATGGCATCATCGGCCCAGACGATCCGGTGTCCGGCCTCCCCGACCCGGCGAAAGAAGTCCTTGTCGCTCCCGCCGTCGTGACGCATCGTCTCGTCGAACCGGAATCCGCCGGTTCGGATCACGTGGGCGTCGATCAGGGCGTTGTGGGTGAACGCCCACGGCCGGAGTGTGCCGGTGGGATAGTCCGGGGGTTGGAACACGCCGCTCGCCGCCGCCCAGGGCGGCGCATCCACGGGGAAACGAGGATTCGCCGGGCCGGTCACGACGGCGGCCCCCGTCCGGCGTCGCGTCCGGAGCAACGCGGCCAGCCACGCCGGATCGACCGTCTCGTCGTCGTCGAGGAACGCGATCGCATCGGTCCGAGGATTCACGAGCGCCATCTCGAGGGTTCGATTCCGGGCCGCGGGGATGCCGGGGTCCGGTTCGAAGGCGTGTCGCAGGCGGAGGCTGGTGGCGGGAGGCTGTTTTTCGGTGGGATCGTCGTTCTCGACCACGACGACCTCCACTTCGACGCCGTCGGGGACCGATATCAACTCCAGCGACCGCAGAAGCCGGGCAAGGCCGTCCGGACGGCGGCGCGTGATGATGCAGATCGTGACCCGCATGGAGGGCTCCGTTGACGACAGATCTCGAGACTACCACGATCCCCGTTCCGAGCGACAGCCCGCGCGTCTCGGTGGTGGTGGCGATGTTCGAGCGACTCGAGCGATCGGTGGCTTGTGCGAAGAGCCTCGCGTCCCAGTCGATCGATCGGGCCGAGATCATCTTCGTGGACGATGGATCCGAGGATGGCACGCCCGAGGCGGTGGAAGCGGTGGCGAGGTCCTCGAGGATCCCGATGCGGATCGTCCGGAATGCACGGAATCTCGGTGCCAACGCCAGTCGGAACCGCGGCGTGTCCCTCGCCTCGGCCCCGTTGGTCGCGTTTCTCGATTCCGATTGTGAAGCGGCGCCGGACTGGCTCGAACGCCTGATCGCGCCATTCGAGGCCGATCCGCGGCTCGGCGCGGGATCCGGCCTCGTGGAGGATGCCTGCGTCGGAAACGTCTGGGAACTGGCGTTCAGCGGGACGCACCGACTGCCCCGTTCCGGACCCTGCTCCCGAATCACCTCCTGCAATCTCTGCATCAGACGGGTGCTGATGCCCGCCGGCGCCTGGGACGAGACCCGACCGACGCGAAGCGATGGCGGTCGCCCCGACACCGCGATCTCGGCCCGCTGCGACGAGGAAGGATTGAATCTCGCGATCCGGTCCGCCGGCTGGGGCGTGGAGGCGATTCCGACCGCGCGGGTTCGGCACTTCCATCCGTACTCGCGGCGCAGTCTCCTGCGGCAGGCGTGGTTCGGAGGCTGTTCCGCCGCCGAGATCGTGCATCGTTACCGACTCGGACCGAGACGCGACCTGGCACCCATCGCCCTCGCCTGGTTGCTGCTCGCGCTGGTCCTGCTGCTCGGGCCGTTCACCACCTGGTGGCTCATGGTGCTTCCCGCCGCCATGGCGGGGCTCGCGGTCGCGGCGATCGCCGGGAACGAGTTGGTGAACAAGGGCAAGACGGTCGGTCGGCTGCTTCGGGCCGCGCCGGCGCTCTTCGTCTACTACCACGTCCGGCTCCTGGGATTCCTCTTCCGGCGATGGCAGCTCCGACTCGGTGGTGCGGGTGTGGAACGAGTCGATCCTGCGCAGCTCGCGATCGGGCTTCCATCACCCCCGGAGTCGCCCGCATGACCGGGGAGAAGTCGAACGATTTCGCCGGCCGGACGGCCCGCGGTGCTGCCGTCATGCTGCTCGCGCGAGGATTCGGTACCGCGATTTCGGTCGCCGCGATGGCGGTGATCGCCCGATTCGTGTCGCCGGAGGAGTTCGGCGTGGTGGCGATGGTGATCGCGATCCTCGGCATTGCGCGGGTGCTGGAGGAATTCGGCCTCGGTGACGCGGCCATCCAGGCCGAGCGGATCACGGAGGGGCAGGTGACGTCGCTCGCGATCGTCAACGTGGTCGCAGGCGTGTTGCTCGCGGCGGGATTCATGGCCTGTGGTCCGCTCCTGGTCGACTTCTACGATCGTCCCGAACTCCTTCCCATCTGCTTCGCCCTTGCGCCACTGTTCATCTTCGCTGGACTGGGATCCCAGCCACGGGCGATGATGCGGCGTGGTTTCCACTTTCGAGCGCTCGCGATCGCGCAGGCCGTCTCTCTCGCCGTCGCGGCGTTGACCGGCATGATCGCCGCGATCGCGGGCCTCGGTGCGTGGGCGATCGTCCTCCAGCACCTCGCCGGGGCGGCGGCGCTCACCGTCGCGAGCTGGATCGCCTCGGGTTGGCGACCGTGCCGGCCGGCACCGCTCGCGGCCATTCGGCCGTTGCTCGGTTACGGGATGAACCTCGGCGCGAGTCAGTTCATCAACGCCCTGACCCGGAACATCGATGACATCCTCATCGGGCGGTGGGTCGGACCCGCCGCCCTCGGTGCGTACGGTCGAGCCTTCCAGTTGATGTCGCTTCCGTCCACGCAGTTGAACCAACCCCTGAGCAGCGCGGTCGTGCCGGCGTTGAGTCGGCTGCAAAGGGATCCCGATCGATACCGTCGGCTCTACCGCTCCAGCGTGGAGGTCATCGCGAGCCTCGCCTTCCCACTCGCGGTGTTCACCGGCGTCGCGGCACCCGCGATGGTCGGGATCCTGCTCGGCCCCGACTGGAGCGAATCGGTACCACTGCTCCGGGCGCTGACGCCGGCCGGGTTGATCGTTTCCATGAACGTGGCCACCGGCTGGGTGTACCTCTCGCTGGGACGAACCGATCGGCAGCTTCGATGGCGTCTGGTCGGATCGGCGGCGGCGATCGCCGGGATGATCGTCGGTCTTCAGTGGGGGGCTCTGGGCGTCGCGATCGGATTGAGTTCGGCCAGGGTCGTGATGCGGATCCCCGCGATGATCTACTGCTTCCACGGGACACCCTTGAGAC
>MDTG01429736.1_pt1 | contig 14850 bp, 13 predicted proteins | sample 811421 | NCBI WGS metagenome assembly MDTG01 (sample SAMN05326645, study PRJNA326480) | marine metagenome | isolation source: seawater | place: Pacific Ocean: South East | collected 2011
CCATTCAGCTTCGTCACGATGTGCGTATCAAATATATCAGGATGATCCGTCACGAGTCGTTATAATAATCTTTTGCGTTCAATCTTTACCCGCTTGGTTGTTGGTCGTGCTTCCACATTCTCGCGGCTTCTTCTTATCTTCGACATCATCAAACGCGTGTGAGCTGAACGGGAAATGAAGTTGAGAAAATTTCAAAAATGAGAGAGACAAAAGAAGAGCCAAGAGTGAAGAGGGCTTTTTTGTTTTTTTCAAAACAAGTAAACGATTTCTACATAATTTATATTCCGTCGGCATACGCATCATCATCCACGCATCGAAGCACGAGTACCACTACCACCAGCACGCACAATGTCTCGTCTAGCCTTCTCTGCGTCGTCTTCGACGTCTTTGGCGAGCCGCAGGAAGAACGTCTCGTTAAAATCATCGTCGCGAAAAATGACGGCGATGAAAAGAACGGCCTCGTTTAAAGTCTGCGTGGCCGAGGCGAAACCAAGAGCGTTGATTTCGGTATCCGATAAGACCAATTTGGACAAGTTAGCCTCTGGTCTAGTCGCTCTTGGTTACGAAGTCATCTCCACCGGCGGTTCTGCCAAGTTTATTCAAGACAAGAACATTCCGGTGACTTCGGTAGATTGTGTGACTTCATTCCCGGAGATGTTGGACGGGAGAGTGAAAACATTGCACCCCGGGATTCACGGCGGTATTTTAGCGAAAAGAGATAACGAAACGCACATGAAACAAATTTCGGAACATAACATTGATTTAATCGATGTCGTCGTTGTGAACTTGTACCCGTTTCGAGAGACTGTTTTAGGCGGTAAGGCATTTGAGGAGTGCGTCGAGAACATCGACATCGGCGGGCCGGCGATGATTCGAGCGGCCGCAAAGAACCACCCGCACGTGAGCGTGGTCGTTGATCCGAACGATTACGACGAGTTATTGGAGAATTTGAAAAAGGATAGTTCCGATTTGGATTTTAAAAAGTTGCTCGCATGGAAGGCGTTTCAACACTGCGCGTCGTACGACGCCTCTGTGGCTGAGTATTTGTGGCAAGAAGATTCCATCGGCCACGGGAAACCGGCGCCGGAGAAGACAGTCTCTATGACTTTGTTAAACGAGTTGAGATACGGGGAAAATCCGCATCAACCTGCGGCTGTGTATTCGGACAGCACGTTGGCCGAGTCCTCGGGTACCGGCGTGGCGAGTTCGGTTGTACATCACGGTAAAGAGATGTCATACAACAACTACTTGGACGCGGAAGCGGCATATTCCTGCGCGTGCGATTACCCGTCCTCCGATAGAACGTGTGTCATTGTCAAGCACACAAACCCGTGTGGTATTGCCTCGGAATCTGCCACCGGCGGTGACTTATTGGAAGCGTACCGATTGGCTGTACGAGCCGATCCAATCTCCGCTTTTGGTGGCATCGTTGCGTTCAACTGCGCCGTGGACGAAGAAATGGCTCGAGAAATTCGCGAATTCCGCTCGCCAACCGATGGTGAAACGAGAATGTTTTACGAGATCGTCATTGCCCCGTCATACACGGAAAAGGGCTTGGAAGTTTTGAAAGGAAAGTCGAAAGCGTTGAGAATTTTAGAGACGAAACCGAGAATGGCGGATGCGCCTATGGGTTTGCGCCAGGTCGGCGGTGGGTGGTTGAGCCAAGATTCAGACTCGTTAGTCCCGGAAGACATTGAATTCACCTCTGTCTCCGCGACCAAACCGACAGAAGAACAATTAGAAGCCTTGCGATTCGCGTGGAGAGCTGTGAAACACGTCAAATCCAACGCCATCACAGTCGCCAAGAAAGGCAAATTGTTAGGCATGGGTTCCGGTCAACCAAACAGAGTAAACTCCGTCCGAATCGCGTTAGAAAAAGCTGGCGACGATGTTGAAGGTTCTGTGTTAGCCTCCGACGCGTTCTTCCCGTTTGCATGGGGCGACTCCGTCGAGAAAGCGTGCCAAGCCGGCGTAAAAGCCATCGCGCACCCGGGTGGGTCTATGAGAGATCAAGACGCCATCGATTGTTGTGACAAATACGGCGTCGCATTGGTCACCACCGGTGTCAGACACTTTAGACATTAACACAATACATGTATATATATATAAAGTTATATATACTACTATAATACACATATTTAATAAACATGACATACGGCCTCATCTTCTACGCTATGCGCACACGCACGAGTACAGAAAGAAAGAAAGAAAGAGTTAATTTTTTTATTTTTTTGTCTCTTTCCGAGGAAAGACCGAAGAGGGGAAAAAGTGCACCATTTTTTTTTCTCGGAACACAACGCATTTAACGAACACGAGAGCGGAGCGAGCGTGTGTGAGTGTGAGTGAGTGAGTACCTGCGACTCGCGCGGCGTGAGGGAGTGTGTGTGTGTGCGTGCGTGCGTGTGTGTTCTGCATATCGTTTATACTGTACATATTAGATAGAAAAGCGCGTAATTAATCATTTTATAAACGGGAAAGAAACGGCAAAAATCCAAGTCAATGTCGTCCATGAAACAAAACGCAAAAGAGGATGCTCCAAATGCTACCCAAACGACTCACGCGGCACCGCAATTAATAACGAGTTCTCCATTATCCTCCCCACCACCGACGACCACGAGTAGTCGATTTGCCGTGTTGCACAGAAGAGATTCGTTGTGCAATTCAGCCGAGTTAGAGAGCGGAAACGGGCGAGGAGAAGGAAAAGGAAGACGAACGTCCACGGTGTCGAATTTATTAGGAACCACGAATACCAACGCGAAGCAAACACAACAACAGATTTTACCATCTAAACCACCGCGAACGATCGGATCTCGAATCAAGCGCAGACGTAAATCGATTAATGAATCCGACTCGCGTGGCGCTTTTGACGCGTTGCCAAACGAGTTAGTCGAGGCAATTTTGTTAAAACTCGACGCCCCAGCTTTGGCGAGTTTACAAGCTACGTCGAAGTATTTTAGGCATTCTGGGGTGTGCGATAGGGTGGCTAGGTTTATATTAGCGACGAGAGATGGCGAGCCAGGGTTTGATGAGTGTCACAGAGGCGAAAATAACAAAGAAGAAGAGGAGGAGGAAGAGGTTGCGTTGAACGACGAGAGCGACGATGAAGAGAATAGAAGAAACAACAACAACAACAACAAAAGAAAGAAAAGAACAAAAACTACTGCGAAGAAGATGAGCATAGTTCCACCAACCGTTGGAAGCTGTCGAGTGAGACCTCAAGACTCAGCGATTGCCGTGTTACGGTTTAAAGACGTCATGGAGAGAGCGGAACGAGCGTCCAGTCTCGTTTCGTTGGGGTCGTTTCATACGGTTCGACTCGTGGACAGGTTTATGCACTGTAAGTGTCCTGGAAAAAAATGCGAATGTTGCCCTACCACCAATCAGTGCCGGGTGTTTCGCGTGACCGATATAGACACGTGCGGAAGAGGATTCCATGGCCAGCTCGGAAGAGGGAAGGATATGTATGATGCGACCGCCTCGTTCGGTAAGGTCGATATGGGATTGCAACTCGATCAGAATTACGAGCTTTGTACGGAGAACTTTGAATCACAGTTTCTCTTGTCCGACGATAACGATACTTCGTGGTATACGACGTATGAAGAAACGACTTTTGTTCAAGTCTCCGCGGGAAGTTCGCACTGTGCTGGGCTCACCAAAAATGGGGCCCTTTACACGTGGGGCCTTGCCTCCTCGGGAGAGACGGGGCATCATCATACGCCTATTGAAATTTCAATTCCGAAAAAAGTATTGGGTTTGCTTCGCGTCACAAAAGTTTCGTGCGGTTCTAATCACACGTTAGCTGCAACTGCTGACGGTCAGTTGTTCTCCTGTGGTCGTGGACGGCACGGTCAATTAGGACTGGGGTACTTCCACGATGGCGGTCCGTTGACGCGATGCGATGCGTTGCGGGATATGCACGTCATTAACGTTGCTGCCGGAGGACAGCACTCGGTATGCATAACGGATGATGGTAGGGTGTGGTCGTGGGGAGATTTTAGAAAAGGTCAGCTCGGTTTAGGAGATTTACGATTCGCCACCAGTGCTGGATGGCACACTGGCGTGCCGTGGCCGTGTTTGGTTGAGTCGCTCTGTGAAGAAAATTTATCTTCCTTCGATTTATTAGACGGTAAAGATTCGGTATCGAAAGTAAGCTGTGGTAAGGAGCACACTATGTTTTTGACGCAATCTGGTAGACTGTTTGCATGTGGTAGTACTAACTACGGCCAGATTGCTCAGGTTTCAGTTTTAGATAGGAACGTGTTTTATCCAAAGCGCGTCCAGATTAAGCACCATGTGCGCAAACAGGATGGCACGACGCTGATGCACCGAGTTCGAGCGTGCTCTTGCGTGAATGCGAATCAACCATCTAATGGTAACGTGAGTTGTAGAGTCGCTCAAGTAGCGTGTGGGGGGAATCATTCGTTGGTACTCACTGGTTGCGGTGCCGTTTTTGCCACCGGTTCGAACTCGTACGGTCAACTCGGTTTGGGCGACGTAAAGCATCGGGATACATTTAGTCGCGTGTGGAGATTTCACGACAAGAAACTGAATGTCATTAGCGTGTCAGCTGGAGAACATCACTCCGCTGCAGTCGTTTCCAATCAAACTGTGTTGAAAGAGACGGATTGCGAAGAATGCGTTTCGAACGAGGAGTGGTTGGAAGCGAAAGCTTGCGCGTATAGCGTCGGAGGCAAAGGGGAATACGATGAGGTGCATAAAAAATACGCGTACAAACTTTATCAGTGGGGGAGAGGCGATTGGGGTCAATTGGGACACGGCGAAACTCGCGGTAAATGGTGGCCGACATTGACAAAGTCGAACGAATCATTAGCGAGACCGTCAAAAAGAGGTGATTTTTTGGGGTACGACCGATACTACGAGAGCGAAGCGGAATTGGAGAGGATAGCAAGGGAAACGGCAATCAGAAACTTTGAAAATGGTGTTAATAATAACGTTTAATAAAAACATTTAGTAGATGTCCATTTACTAAGTATATAAAAATGAGTCACCCACGAACGAGGGCAACACGAACACACGACCTTATATAAAAATATTACAGTTCTTTCTCGTTGCCTCCCCTGAATCGGTTGAATGCGCCGGAGACTTTGGAGAACAACCCACCGCCGCCTTGTTCTTTTTCGTTACCTTTAGTGACGGGAACTTCTTCTGTTCCTTCTTGACCAATCTCGTCATTGTCGCTGCCCTCGTCGTCGTCAACAGCACTATTGAATGCACCAACTTCATCGTCTTCTTCTTCTTCTTCTTCTTCTTCTTCTTCTTCTTCGGAAGGCATGGCATCACCGTAATCACCGCTGCCGTAATCACCGTAATCGCCTCCTTCGTCATCGTCGTCGTAATCGTCATCTCCACCACCCATACCGCCCATACCCATCATGTCGTCTCGGTTAAACATTTGCATTCCCGGCATTCCCGGCATATTCTTCAATTTCCCCATCATCCTCTCCGTATCGATATCTTTCTTCTCCTTTTTCTTGAACTCTGGCAACGGCTTTCGCGTCTTGGAAACGCTCTTCGCCTTCTTCGAGCAACTCTCCGTCTCTTCCTTACACAACCATTCCTCGATTCCTTTAGCCGTCTTAATTCGATTCTTAAACAAAATTTCCGCTAAATCTGTATCTCTCCCTTCCATCACGTCCTCGCACGCTTTCAACATCGTCTTACACGTCGTTTCGCACGACGAATACACGTCATCTCCCATAAACTTTAAAACCAATTTGTTTCTAAAGTTCACTTTCAAATCGTTTTGGACGGCCCACATGGTTTTATCGTCCGATTCGTCGCACATGGACTCCATCTCCTCGATAACATCCACTTCGGTTAACTTATCCCCTTTCTCTTCTCTTACGCGTTTGCCCGTTTCGAACGCTATTTGTGCGATTTTCTGACACACTTCGCAGTGGATTAATTTGCTATCCGACTTGATCGCCCTGAACGCGGGTTTATTTTTACCACCACCCATGCCGGGCATCCCGAATTGCGCTTTTGCCGTTGGAAAGAATTGGAGCAGAGAAGAGACGAGAAAAGAGACGAGAAAGAAGAGGGAAGAGACCCTCATCGCGGAAGATGAGGGAGACAAAGACGTGCACAAGACCATAAGTGGATGATGTGCGTACTTGCTACGTATCGGGTCGTGCATACGCCGACGGTGTCGTTGTAAAAGAGAGGAGGGAGAGTGAGGGAAAAAGCCCTTCTTGTCTCTCTCATTTTTGAAAAATTCTGAAATACTGTAGAGCACTACTATATATATAACAACAAACAACAACAACAACAACAACAACAACACTCTTTCTCTGGGGCAGATGATACAAAATAACTATGCTCGCGTTCCTCCCCGTATTTACTTCAACGCGCGCACGGCCATTCGGAGGGATCGGGACATTGGCACCAATCGAACTCTTCGCGCTAAAGCGTCCTCGTCAAGAGAAGAGGAAGAAGTCACTCTCACAAAGCCTTTTGTAGTAGCAGTAGGAATGGTGGTGGTAGTAGTTTTGACCACGTCGCGAGTGATGCGCCCGGTGGCAAAACAGAACGACTGGTATAACCTGTGCGAAGGCATCGCCTCTTTGAGCAACGCCGCGCTTTCTTTCGGCGGTTTGACTTTGATTGTTTCGAGGTATACCCAAAATTTGTCGCGGCGTTCTTTTCTCTCCTCTGGAGTGAGTTGCCTTTGTTGAAATTCCGGCGGTACGAGTGCGCTGGGATCTACTTTCGTCTCTTTCGCCCCAGTCTTAGAACCCGGGCTGTTGCTTTTCTTTCTTTTCTTCGTCAAAGGTGTCTGTTTTGCCTCTGCTACGGCAGCTGAATCTACAACGAACGCTTTCGTTTCGTTGTTGTTCTCGACCGTTGCTCCCGGCGTTTGAAGGTTCAACTTTTTCTTTGCCCTCACTACCGGTGTGGCGGTGGTAGCTAACGCCTTCTTTCCTTGCGCACCTTTTGCATCTGTTGTTGGAACAACAGTATCACTAGTTGCAGTTGCAGCAGCGGCACTCTTCTTGAGATTCTTCGACTCCGTACCACTCGCCGGTTCGAGTTCAAAAGCGACGGGCGTTATTTGCTCGCTCTTTTGCGTGCGCTTCTGCGGTGCCGTCTTTGGCTCTTCCGCAGCCATAGTCGCAGTCGCAGCAGCGTCTTTCTTGCCTCTCGAACCAGCGATCGTTGACCTCTTCTTCGTCACTACTGCCGTCGCGGGAGCCTCCTTCTCTTTCTCTAATTTTTCTTCTTCTTTCTTCGTCGACGTCGCAACATTCTCGCCGCTAGTAGTAGCATTCTTTCGCGCCTTTTTCGTGGTGACAACAACGTTAGTATTATTAGCGACACTCGCACCGCCTCCTTGCATCTTTGGATTATTCTCCGCCGCTTTTCTTTTCGCGCCGCCTCCTGAAGGGTGCGCCTTAGTATTTCTAGTATTCGATGACTTCTTAGCAGTAGTAGTACCAATATTCTTCGAGAACGTCGGCGATGGAGCCACGTTCTCCTTCTCCTTCTCCGCTTTTTTATTCTTCGCGGACCCAGTTAACGATACAGTCGTCGGTTTCAACGCCGGCCTCGAGGCGGTTGGCGTCATCGTCACTCTGGCTTTGTGTTTTACCTCGGACGAAGGCAACACTTCCGAGAAGTCTCTCAAAGCCGACGGACCTGGCGCGTGTCGAGAGACGAGAGGATCCCACGCCCAAGGTGCTAACTTGGCGAGCTCTTTTTGTTGTCGGGACATCGGTGCTTGCGGTTGTTGCGGCTGCTTTGCGTTATTCGGAGATGCTTTTCTCGTCGTATTCTTCTTCTTCTTCTTCTTCTTTTGTTGTTCTTTTCGTTCATCGTCATCGTCATCGTCGGCGTCATCTTCCTCGTCGTCGTCGCTGGACGACGACGAAGTTTTGTTCATCATCAACGCATCCGCCGGGCAATCTCGAGTGGATTCAGCTAACGCTAAAGCTAATTGCTGCCTCTCGGTTAATCGTATCGTTGGCTGAGTAGGCGTCATATCGCGTGTTGATATATTCAAAAATGTCCTCTTTTAAACGAGAGAATATTTGAATAAAGTCGCTCTATTATTATTGGAAAATGGTTGTGAAACGCTTTCAAAAAGCCTCTCTCCTTTGTACAATGAATCACAAAGTGTGACGATGCAAAGAAAGAACCGTGGAAGCGTGCGTGCGTGCGTGCGTGCGTGTATCCTTGAATAGACGATAGAGAGCGCGTGAAAATACTATGAAGAAGTCGAGAAGTCGAGACAAAGAAGAAGATTTCAAAAAAGAACAAAAAAAACAACCAGCGACCAAACACCAAATGCCAAAGCAAAAAAAGAAAGAGATTTTGTGTAATTATTGCAGAGGCAAAAAATCGAGCTCGTGAAGTTTGATTTTTCAAAAAAAAAATGTTCGTAAATCTCAATATTAGTAGTAGTAGTTCAATTATATTGTATATATCTTAGATATCCCCGGTGTGTATCTCATACAACAAGAGATGTATAGCGTACACACGTTGTGTTTTTACCAAATTATCTAGCGTGTTAATGAAAGGTGTCATTTAAAAAAAAGAAGTGCGCGCGATGTCGCAAAATGTGTTTTCCTTCTTAAAAATCCTTTCACTCCCCCCCGGTTCAACAATAAAGTAGAAAACAGATTACTTCTTGTACGCGGCCTTCGCCTTCTCGTATCTGATCTTATCGGCATCGGCCTTTTTGACGTACGGCGCCTTTTCCGAATCAGACATGGCTCTCCACAACTCGCCGAGCTTTTTACCCACTTCGGTCACCTTCAAGTCTGGGTTCGACTTGACAACCTTCGGTCTTTGGTCGTTCATGAAGAAAAAGTACGCGGACAAGTTTCTTTTCGGCGCGTTCGGGTCTTTCACCTTCTTCGCTTTCTTCACCTTCTTCGGGGATTTCGCAGCCTTGGCCATTGTGTCTGTTTTTGGTTGGTTCTTTTTTGAGTTTTTTGAACGAAAAAGGAGAAGAAGAGGCGTTTTTGAGTCAGTTAGTTTCTCGTTGGAAAAAAAAAATCATCGCGGCGGCCAAATTTGAACTCGTTCAAAAAGAGAGCATTCGACCTCTACGAGTCGAAGAATTTTGAGAGAAGGAAAATTAAATCGTCTCTTCTTCTGCAGTCGCATTTAACGACTGCATTCCTCCCCGATCAACGGAAGAAAGATCGAAAACTGTTCTCTCGATCGTTTCGTGTCCATTTTGATAGGTATTTTACCTATTTAATTGGGTACATTGTATCGTTTTTAACACGAATTTTGATTCGTGATCTTTTCTCTTTTTCTCTCTTAATTGTCTCTCTCTCTCTCTCCAATTATGAGTGTAACAGAACCCTCATCCATTCTCTCATCCTTTTCAAGCACGCGCCGCGAATAAAAACGACGAGGGAAGATCATGCGCGAGCCGCGCGGCGCGTCTTCCGTTATTTTCGGCGAACGAAAATAAGAACGATATTTTTTACTACGACGCCGTACCTTGTGAGCTTCTTTCAAACAATGAATGACGAATTTCTTTCGGTTTGAATTTCTTTCTTTCTCTTTTTTTTTCTTTTTTTCCTCCTCCTCCCCCTCCACGTGCTCCAGAAAGGTGGTCGCGTGTCTGATTTTTTTTCACTCGCAACTCCCTCCAAAAAAAAAGGGGGGGGACACAGTTTTCACAATCTCCTCTTTTAAAAATTTTGGCCAACCACAAAAAAAAGCAAAAAAAACACTGTCACTTATTATTCAATCGCTCGTTTCTTCGTTTTTCTTCTTCTGAATATCATCGAGAAAGACACGCGTAATAATGGGAGCGAAAGGCCGACGAAAGAAACCGGAGGTGATTGAGAACAATCGGAAACGAATAGAGAAGATACAAGAATTGAAGAAGAAGAAGAAGAAGAAAAACAACAACAACAACAACAACAACAACAACGCCAAGAAACAGAAATGTGACGACGGAACACAAAATGGAAACGACAACAAAACGAACGGTGACAGCGGTACTGGTATCATCGAGGCGATACCGGTTGTAGCATCTCATCGAGAGACGCCCGATGCAGATGTATGTGTTGCCATGGCGTATTGTAAGGAGTTGAAAATGGTGATACTCGATGAGAAAAAAAAGGATTCAGTAAATAAAACGAAGCCAGTATCTGTTTTCGGCGGCGGTGCTGACCCCGAAAAAGAAGAAGGGAAAAAAGCACCTTCCGAGTCCTCGTCGTATAAAATGGAAGACACGATACGCGCGATGGCATTTTCCAAATGCGGCAAATACTTTGCTGTTTCTGGAGACGATAAGAAAGTGCGCATTTTTGAAAAAAAGAACCGAGAAGGAGATGAAGGAGTAGATTTTTATTACTCGCTCGTGAACACGCGTTTGGCAAATAAGAAAGTTACCTCGGTGACGTTTACTCTAGATTCCAAACATGTCATTTATAGCGATAAATATGGCGATGTGCGCGTCAGCGAGGTTTTAGAAGCGAACGATACTAATGAAGATAAAACAGCACATACAAACGGCAACAACAACAACAACAATAATAACGATGCGGAGGGCGGCGACGCGGAAACGGGAGTTTTCGACAAACTTCTCTTGGGACACACCGGGACGGTGGTGACGAGCGTATGCGTCGTCGACGGCGTCACGAAAGAGAACATAAAAGAAGAATTCGTGTGCACGGCAGATAGGGAAGGGAAGATAAGAGTCACGAGAATGCCTCCAGCCGATCTTCGAACAGATATCGAAGGTTCAGGATTTGACATTCAATCGTTTTGTTTTGGACACGAAGGTTTCGTGGCGAAAGTAGTCCCTTCGTTTTCGAAAAATGTCATCGTTTCCGGTGGTGGCGATGGGACGATACGCGCGTGGGATTGTTTGACCGGGAAGCAAATTTCTAAAACCGTAAAAGTTTCAGAGAGTCCAGTGCAAGACTTGTGCGTGATGCAAAACGATGAAGATGAAAATATTATTCTCCTCGTTGCGATACTTGAAAACAATAAGAAATTTAGCGCGAACTTGTTCATCAACGAGCTCATGGAGAAAGACGATCAAAGTCATTTGCAGATTGTCGAGGAAAGTGCTATGAGTTATGGCGCGATATCTTCTTCAGTTCTTGCGGTTATGGATAATATCTCGGAAGAGGAAGAAGGAATTGAAAAAAAATACGTGAAATGTTTAGGACGAGTTGGAGAGGAAACCGCGATCGAAATCAAAATCTTGGAGGAAGAAGTTCAAAGAGGGATTAAAGCGAGCGAATTCTTAAACAGCCAGTTTTAATAATAGTAATAATACTACTTGTAGCAGCACTTCTAGCAGCGGTATAATAATGTCTCTTATCGTACGTAGTCACGACAATTTTCTACAATTTTTGTCTATAACTATGGAAACCTTTGAAACTGCGAAAAGTCAGGCGCGCGTTTCTCCATAAACGCTCTCCTCCCTTCGGTACCTTCGCCGCTTTGATAAAACAACATCGTCGCGGATCCGCCTAAATCTTGAATTCCAGCTTGTCCATCTTCTGCCGCGTTCAACGCGTTCTTCGTTAATCTTAAAGCCGTCGGCGAGTTCCGTAAAATTTCTCTACACCACGTCGCCGTTTCTCGCTCTAAATCTCTCAAAGGCACGACGCAATTGACTAATCCCATATTCAACGCCTCTTTTGCGTCATACATTCTCGCTAGAAACCACATCTCCCTCGCTTTTTTCTGTCCTATTAACCTTGCCATGTGCGTTGACCCGTATCCCGCATCGAACGATCCAACTTTCGGTCCAGTCTGTCCAAACACCGCATTGTCCGCTGCGATGGTCAAATCGCAAATCATGTGTAAAATGTGTCCGCCTCCGACGCAATATCCCGCCACAGATGCGATCACTGGTTTCGGCAATCGACGAATTTGCATCTGTAAATCTAAGACGTTCAATCTTGGCACTTTCTTACCTCCTCTTTCCTCTCTCTCGTCCACGTACCCACCATCGCCTCGGACGCTCTGATCTCCTCCAGAACAAAACGCCAAGTCGCCGGCGCCGCGCAACACAACCACCCCAACGCTCGCGTCGTCTCTAGCGTCTTCAAAACACCTCTGCATTTCCTTTATTGTTTTGGGCGTGAATGCATTTCTTTTTTCTGGTCTGTTGATTGTTATTCGTGCGATTCTACCTCCCTCTTTCTTCGCGTCTTCGATTTTCGATTTCTCGTAAAACACTTCTTCCAATATCGGTTTCGTGTGCATCAAGTGTGAAAACTCTGTTTCCGGCACACACTCTTCCCATTCAATTGGTTCTTGGGAGACATACCCGTGCATTTTTTCGTACGATGTCGGCTTCCCCGTCGCCGAGGCGTACGTGTTTGTGCTCGTTCTATGCATCGTCATCACGTTCGTGTTACGACGCGTGTTGACATTGGATAAAGATTTTTGTTCGTCGTCGTCGTCGTCATCGTCATTTCTCATCGCATTTGTAAGAATGTGGTCTCGGATCGATTGGACTCTCCGTCTCGCGTTGTTGTGAGAATACGTGTTCTCCATGATTGATTCTTAAAGACGCGATGTTTACGCCGTCGTCGTCGTCGTCTCTCTCTATCTCTCTCTATCTCTGTTGTGCTAAAAAATGTGATAAAAATCTGAAATAAAATTATTACACAAAATTCTTTCTTCTCGTCTTTCTCCGTCGAGTTTTGAATCTATGCGACATAAAAAGAAAGATACGAGTATTACTACCACTACTACTACTACTCGTGATGACAACAGTAACGATAACGAAGACGTATTCGTCGTCATCGCCTTCCTTTACCAAAGGAGAAAAAGTGAAACACCGACAACAAAAGAAAACGAAGACGCACGCCGCGAGCTATTTTGAAGCACGAGCAGCCTCGTCATTATCATCATCATCGTCATCATCATCATCATCGTCCTCGTCCTCTTCCACTTCGACTTCGACTTCGTCCTCCTTTTTAACCAATACTCCTAACGGAGTTCTGTTCTCCTCGAACAGCTCGAAAGCACACAACGATTATTCCATCGCTTTGGATAAATTGAGAGCATCTGGGTGCGAAGTCTACGACGTCGGTTCGAGGTTTCTCAGTAAAGGCGACCGAGGCGAGGACGTGAAAGCGTTGCAAGCACTTCTGATGAGCGAAGGATTATTGACTAAAAACGTCGCGCCGACGGGGATTTTCGACGAAAGCACTACTACGGCGTTGCGAAATTGGCAAGAGAGACGGTGTTTACCGAACCACGGCGCGTTTGGCGATTTGTGTCGATTGGCGTATCTCGACGAAAAGAGGTTGGAAATGAAGTCGCTGTTGTCGAGCCCGTTGCCGCCGGATAGAAGGAAATGGAAAGCGGCGGCGGTGTATCAGCCTCAACCGATGCCGAAGATAGCGAAAGGTAGAGGCGTCATATCGTTGAATAGTCCAATGTCATGGGTCCAAGTGACGATTGGGGCGATCGTCGGAGCGTCGATTTTATCAGCCGCTTTGGTTTTACCGAATATAGACATGGACGAAATTGCAAACCGACCGGACGAGTTAACTGACGAAGAGGAGGCGCGCGCGATGAGAATTTTGAACGGCGTTCCGAAAACGAATAAAACGAATGACGATGAGAAGGATGATGATGAGAAGGATGACGAATAAGATTTAACCTTACCGCGCTATAAATATTAATAACAATAGCCACCACAAACTAACACGTGTACGCTAACAGCTATAAAATCTACCACTAAACTCTTGAAAGTCTTTCACAATCATGTGCACTTTCACTTCTTCTAAGTGTTCCGCTTTTTGACTGGTCAGAACACCGCACACGTAACATCCCGCCGCGACTGCGGCCGTCGCTCCACTCGGCGAGTCTTCGAAAACAATGCAATCCTTCGCATCTTCAATCGGGTCTAATCCGAGCAAGCGCATGCCGTCAATGTACGGCTGTGGGTGCGGTTTCGCGTGTTCGCACTCACCCCCTAACACAACCAAATCTTTAAACCAAATGTCCAATTCCAACGCTTTTAACATCATCTCTGCGTTTTCTCTCGGTGCGTTTGTCACGGCTACTTTCGGTATGCTTTTAGCATCAATCTGTTCCATGAACTCGCTCAGACCGTTCAACCGTACCAAGGATGTTATGGCTCTTTTCCTGTATTCCTTTTCCTTCTCCGTCCACATTTTCTCGTGCTCCTTTTCGCTTAAGTCCGGGTATAAGTTTTTAAATATGATCGGATTGGATCCACCGGCGATATATTTTCGGAAGAAATCGTGGTCGATGGGTTCATTCGATGGGTTCTTAATAGTTGGCACTTTCGTAATGAGCTCCTGGAAAATCTTGAAATGAACGGGGTCCGAATCCGTAAGCGTGCCATCGATATCGAATAAGAAAGCTTTCGGTTTTTTTGGTATATGCATCATCGCCTTTCCCGCTCGTTGTGTTTTCAAGGACGATCGTTTCGTTTGACGAGTAGTAGTAGTAGTAGTATGGTTTGTTTTGTGTCTCAACTTGTGTGGATAATTTTTTCACAATTTCAACTCCAATTTCCAATACGAGTCGCTACTCTTTTTCCGAGGAGGAAGAAGAAGAAGAAGAAGAAGAAAGAAGAAGAAGACGAAGTAGCCACAGATAGATTCACGTAGTAATAATAGAGGAGAACCAGCGCGGAAATCAAACAGTGCAATCATGACATCGATAGAAAAAGGAGGAGAAGAAGACGTCGTGGTCGCTTTCAAGAAGAAGAAGAAGAAGAAATCTTCTTCTTCTTCAATTCGAAACAACAAAAGAAAGAAGAACGAAGAAGAAGAAGAAGAAGAAAACGAAGATGATAATGTTTCCATGCGATTACAAAAAGCGAAAGAGAGACTAAATGAACGTCAGGAGATGAGTAAA
>MDTG01233484.1_pt1 | contig 14848 bp, 11 predicted proteins | sample 811421 | NCBI WGS metagenome assembly MDTG01 (sample SAMN05326645, study PRJNA326480) | marine metagenome | isolation source: seawater | place: Pacific Ocean: South East | collected 2011
AAAAGAAGATAATCACATTTTTGCCAATATGTTCAGACAAGTTGAATCGGCCGTTGTCAGTCATGAGGGATATTGAAGGCGCTAATTGTCCGGTTTCAATCATAAAACTGTCTCCAAAAAGGCATGATATCGTTAGTTGTTATGCGTCTTAATATAGTATGAAATTAAAAAAAGACATATAGTTCAGAACAGATTATCAAGAAGTAAGTGTTTGCTCCCGAAATTTGCATAGGTGCAATTGGCAATAAGAGGGAGGCAAAAATGCAAGTAAGCAACGTTAGAAAAGATAGGCATCACAAACTATGATAATGCGCCGTGTGGTTAAATTTTTTGCCCTCACATTTATAGTGATTACTGGCTTATCTGGAATAGTAGCTGGAGGAATAGCGGTGTGGCTGTATAATCAAGGCGGCCTCACCAAAGCTGTAAACAGCTATCTGCAAGAGCGCTTTCAGGGTGTGAATATTGGCTTTAATAAAATTGACTGGACGCTCAATACAGCCCAGCCTTCGGTTATTATCACGGGAAAAACGGTGAAGCTTGAAGCAAATGAGCAAATTGTAGAAGTGCCGGCAATCGACCTTGTTTTTACTCCTGTATCTCTTATCAAGAAAATGCCGAGCGCGGTCATTGTTGACACAGAAAGCTTGTCGGTCACACATTCTGCCGCAGGGTGGCAAGTTGGCCAGTCATCTGCGTTTAAAGGGTTTGGCCATAACATTCTCTCGCAAATGGGAGAAATCTGGCCGGATGGACTTTTGCAGCTTCTAATCCGCGTAGAAGAGTTATCTGTGATGGGGGATAGTGAGGATGAGCAACCTGTCCGGTTTCAGAATGTTCGTCTGATCGCAGTCCCTGAAGACGGGGTTTTTGCAAATGGAAACGTTAGCCTGATTATAGAGCTAAATCAACATTATAATGCAGGTCAAATAGTGCCAAAATTAACTTTTGCAGCAACAGCAAATTTATTTTCTGGTTTGATAGAATTTAATCTTGATATGCAAGTCTTTAGGATAGCAGACCTCGCTAGCCATCTCAACCCCTACACAGGACAGTTGCCCATGGATATTGGCATGCTTACCGCGTCCCTTTCGGGTGCATATGATAAATCGGGGTTGCAAATTTTAAGCGGGTCTATCGGGGCGAGAGATGGCACGTTAGGCTTTGCGTTATTCTCAGAATTAGGCGACCGCTATAACGCGCTTGACACCCAATTTAACTATAGCGCGGCTGATAATGCATTAAAAATATCTAAAGCTAGCTTGGAAATGGCAGATGGAAAATCTTTTGCGCTATCTGCCAAGATAAATGGGGTGCGGGGTGCGCAAACGATGCTGTCTACCCAGTTGCTTGGTGAAGATATCGCGGTTCGGGATGTTTTGAAAAAATGGCCAATTACACATGCCCCGGAACTTCGCCAATTTATCTCTAAAAATAGTGCCGGCGGGCGGCTACGTACTATTGCAGTTCAGCTCGCGGGCGGACTGGATTGGCAACAACAACAGCTGGATATCTCATCTCTTGGAGTGTCCGGTGAAGTTAATAACCTCCGCCTTTCTTACAAAGATGATCAATATCAATCTATTGTTGGCACTTTGGGTGGGCAGTTTGAAATGGAAATGGGCGCTGGCGGGAAAATTAGTCTAGCTAGAGGTTCACTATCGTTGCGGGACGGATTTGCGCGCGTTTCTGGTTTTGCGCCAACGGTAAGGATACCGCGCCTTGATGCTGTTTGGCGGCATCAACCACAAGAGACTATTTTGCAAAATTTATTTGTTAATTTCGAAGAGTATGGCGAGGTCTTAGCGACTGGTAAGCGCTATTTAGTTGATGGAATATTTGAAACTGAAATTGATTTGAGCTTGCCGGAAATGGATTTTGAACTCGCGCGTTATCTATGGCCAGCTAGGTTTGCAAGAGTAACGACCTCTTGGATGTCACGTCACTTGAGCGGCGGGCGGATAATAGACGGCCAGCTTGCCTTTGTGCTGTCGGAACAACCAGACAAAATTCGGACTACCAAGCTAGAGGGTAGTTTGCCCTTTAATCAGCTCAGTTATCAGCTACATAAAGGCATGATGCCAGCTGAAGAATTGCGCGGTCAAATCAATTTCGCAGATAATATGCTATCTGGTAATTTTGAGGCAGGCGAAGCAAATTCCATTAAGGTGGAACAAGCCCAGATACGCTATGGGCCGCTACTAAATTTTAAGGGATCAAGAGAGCTAGAGTTTAAAACACTTGCTTCTGGCGATGTAAAGGATGTTTTGGAAATTCTTGACCATCCTCGAATTAACCAAATCGATAAGCTTGGACTGCGCCCGCTTACGATTAATGGAGAAACCCGCTTTACCTTGGCTATTATCGGGGAGGTACCGTATGGCCGACGATTTAAACTGGCTGATGTTAGTATAGATGGCACGTTATCTGATGCAGATATTGATGGGTTGCCCCTTGACCAGCATTTGCAAGATGGTGCGCTTGTCATATCGGCTAAAAAAGGGGAGACGGAAATCTCTGGTTCTGGTAGCCTGTCTGGTATTAATAGCGATTTTAATTATCGGCGCTTGCCGGATAACAAAACAGAACTGCAATTAAAGTTAGCGAATTCAGAAGAGCTTCCTAAATTTATTTCTGCGCGGATAGGCTGGCCACTTACCGGTAGCGCAGCCGCCCGCCTGAATATTTCAGGGCTAGCGGGGAGCCAAGATGTAAAGGTTAATATCCGTTCAGATGTAACTGATTTGGGCGTTCAGCATAAGAGCTTTGAATGGGCAAAATTACAAGGTGAGAAGGGGTTTATTGATGCACAGCTTTTATTTGAAGGTGAACAGCTGAACGCAATTGAGGCGATTGACATCAAAACCGGAAGCTTGCGCGCTAAAGGTCGGATGACGATGGACGAGAAAGGCTCGCCTAGCTTTGGGCTGTTAGAAGATTTGGTCTTTCCGGGTACTAAGCTTAAATCTGTTTTATTCCAACGAACTGGGGATGCCAGCCTGTCTTTTACGGCAGAGGGTAAAACCCTGAATTTGCAGCCTTTGCGCCGCGATAATCAAATTAAAGAAGGGCTGGATATCCGTTTTGATATAACCGCGGATCGAATTGTCATTGGGCCAAAGCTGAGCTTTTCTGGAGCACTAACCGGGCAAACACGTCCTGACGGTAATGGTGAGGCGAGCTTGCAGGGGGCTGTATATGTCAATACCAAGTTGCTGGTAAGTGAAGCAAGCTTGCAAACAAGCTTTGGTCCACAAGGGGAATATTTACAGGGTGTTGGCCTAATTGGTGGTGGTGAAGCAGAGCTTTCTTATAAGCCAAACAAGGAAGCAGGCGCAACATTGATTATACATTCTCAAAAAGCCGGCCGGGTGTTGGCGGGGCTGGGAGTAACGGACGCGATACGACGCGGAAAATTACAGATGCAGACCGAATTTTCGGATGCAAATTTTGACCGTTACTCTACCCGATTTGATATTGATGATTTTGTTGTTATCGAAGCGCCCGCCGCGGTGCGGATGTTCTCCGTTCTTTCTCTTGCGGGGCTTTATGGACTTGTTGAGGGCGAGGGTACAGCCTTCGCCAGAGGTGAGGCCATAATTCATTCTGATGGTGAAATTCATGAGCTTGAGCGGGTCCAAGCTGGCGGGGCCGCCCTTGGTATTTCCCTTTTAGGGCAAGTTAATAGAGAAGACCGCACATTGGATATTAGCGGCAACCTGGTGCCTGCTAATCTGGTCTCTAATATTATCGGCGGTGTGCCGCTAGTAGCAGAAATTTTAACAGGGGTAGACAGAACGGGTTTATTTGCTACGCAATTTTCAATGCAGGGCAGTATTGATGACCCAGATTTAAGTGTGAATGCGCTAGCGTTAGTCCCTGGCCTGTTACGAGATATTTTTAGCCCCAATTGGCTAGGCGTGGAGCGCGAACGCATTTTCGGCAAAAATGTCCAAAATTAAGTGTCCGAAATCATAGATAAAAGCGGCGCGGTTTTTTCAAGAGAGCTTCAAAATAGCGCGACGCTTTTTACCGGCTGAAATTTGGGCGCGTCCATCAGCATCAAAATCTTCTGCCGTCAGTATCCTGTTCTCATCGCTAAGCGCAACATTATTTAGCCGCGCCCCGCCACCGCGGACAAGCCTACGCACTTCCCCTTTAGAGGCCGTAAGGCCAGACTGCACAAACGCGTCAATAACACTAAGGTTTACCATATCTGCTCGGGCAATGTCTAAGGTCGGCAACCCCACTGCTATAACACCGTCAGCAAAACTTTGACGGGCGGTTAGTTCTGCTTGCTTGGCAGCTTCTGTTCCGTGGCATAAGCTGGTAACTTCGTTTGCGAGAACAATTTTAGCTTGATTTATTTTCGCGCCATCCAGCCTTTCAAGCTTAGTAATTTCGGCCTCTGGTAATTCGGTGAATAGGCGTAAAAAGCGCCCAACATCTTGATCCTCGGTATTCCGCCAGAATTGCCAGAAATCGAAAATAGGCAGGCGTTCTTCGTTTAGCCACACAGCCCCTGCTACGCTTTTTCCCATTTTTGCCCCAGAAGCGGTAGTTATTAGCGGGCTGGTTAGGCCAAAGATTTCTTGGGTGTCCACGCGGCGTGTCAAATCAACACCGCTGACAATATTACCCCACTGGTCAGAGCCGCCCATTTGCAGGCTACAGCCATAGCGGCGGCGTAGTTCCAGAAAATCATAGGCTTGAAGAATAGCGTAATTAAACTCAAGAAAAGAAAGGTTTTGTTCCCGTTCTAGGCGAAGCTTTACGGATTCCATGCCCATCATGCGGTTTATCGAAAAATGGGAGCCAAAATCGCGCAAGAAACGAATATAGGCCAGCTGATCTAACCATTCAGCGTTATCCACCATTAGGGCATCAGTTGGCCCATCGCCAAAGATAAGGTATTTTTCGAATATTTTCCTAATGCCTTGCTTATTTTCCTCGATATCTTGGTCAGACAAAAGTGGGCGCGCCTCATCCTTGCCAGAGGGGTCACCAATTTTAGTTGTGCCACCGCCCATCAAAACAATTGGCTTATGGCCTGTGCGTTGCAACAGCCGTAGCATCATTATTTGGATAAGCGAGCCCACATGCAGACTGTTAGCAGTGCAATCAAAGCCAATATAGGCTGAAATAGGCTGTTGGTTCGCTAGCGAATCTAATCCTTCAAGATTGGTTGTTTGATGCATATAGCCTCTGCTGATCAGAGTTTTTAAAAAATTCGATTTAGGCGTGGTTGCGCTATTTTCCATTTTTCCTAGGTATCCGTTACTTTAGCTCTGGCAAATCACTCGGCATATTTTGGCCATCATCTGTGCGGTCCAAATAGCGTGTGACAGCAAGCAACGCTTCATCTAAATGCGTGCTAAAGAAATGGTTTGCGCCATCTATCATATCGACATCTATAACCACGCCTTTTTGTTTTGAGATTTTTTCGATAAGGGCTTGAACACGTTGGGCTGGCACTTGTTCATTCTCACTACCCTGAACGATAAGGCCGCTGGCCGGGCAGGGGGCAAGAAAGGTGAAATCATGCGTGGAGGCTGGCGGCGATAAGGAAATAAAACCTGTAATTTCAGGGCGACGCATCATCAGTTGCATACCAATCCATGAGCCAAAAGAAAATCCTGCTATCCAGCAAACATTTGAGGAAGGAAATTGTGCTTGTAGCCAGTCCATCGCTGTTGCGGCATCGGCCAACTCGCCATCTCCTTGCTCAAACGTGCCTTGTGAGCGGCCAACCCCTCGAAAGTTAAACCGCATAACCGCATAACCACGCGCCTGGAATAGCTTATAGGTCGCAAAGGTGACCCGATTATTCATCGTTCCATTTTTATGCGGTTCGGGATGCAGAACCAATGCCGTTGGTGCATCACTTGTCGCACCAGGCATATATCGGCATTCCAGACGGCCTGCGGGGCCGTTGATAATCACTTCAGGCATTTTGACAGCTATCTCCCTTGAGGAATCGTAACTACGCCTTATATCTTAAACAACGATGTATTCCAAGTCCGTTATGTATGTGATAGGCCAACGAGCTTTCGAAGTAGTGCCTGACTTTTTGGCATCATGCATCGATCGGAAAGAAGAGGAAACGCCATGATAGATAAGCTAAAAGCTGACCTAGATGCCATTATAGAAAGAGATCCAGCTTCTGGCCACAGGCTAGCGGCGGTATTTTTATATCCAAGTTTCCATGTGATGCTAGCTTATAGAATTGCCCACCCATTATGGTGTGTAGGCTTGCGATTTGCGCCGCGCTTCATCATGCAAGTCGCTAGATGGTTTACAGGCATTGAAATCCACCCCGCTGCCAAAATTGGCGCGGGCTTTTTCGCAGACCATGGCATGGGGGTGGTAATTGGTGAGACTAGTGAAGTGGGTAAAAATGTCACGTTATACCATGATGTAACGCTAGGTGGGGTAATGCCAGCGGTAGATTCAAAAGGGCAAAAAACCATCAAACGTCACCCGACGATCGAAGACAATGTGATTATTGGTGCGGGAGCGCAAATATTGGGGCCCGTAACTGTGGGACGTTGCGCGCGTATTGGCGGTAATTCAGTCGTTACAAGGGATGTAAGCGAAGGACAGACAGTCGTTGGTATTCCAGCAAAAGCAATCAAACAAGCGAGCCGCGATAGCCAGTTTCACGCCTATGGTGTGAATGATATGCCAGCTGATGATGCACAGAGCCGGATAATTGCGGCACTTTTTGCTGAGCTGGAGACTTTGCGGGCGCGGATAAATGCAATCGGTAGTGAAAATGATGCACGACATACCCCAGGCAATAGCGATGACCCATCCAGCAGTAATATTCACAACCGCCCTTCAAAATAAATAATCAGCATCTGTTTTGGGTCTAAGTATTTTGTAAGGTGAGTGGCATGACACCTGTTTATCTTGATTATAACGCGACTGCTCCGCTTTTGCCGCAGGCTGCAAAGGCGATGGAAGGCCTTGTAAATTTGCCTGCTAACCCGTCCTCTATTCATCAATTTGGCCGCGCGGCGCGTTCGAAGATGGATATTGCCAGACACCAGCTAGCTGATGCGCTGGCGGCATCGGTTCATGAAATTATTTTTACCAGTGGTGGCACAGAGGCCAACAATCTGGTTTTAGGTAATTATCGTAATATTTTGACCAGTGCGGTAGAGCATGATGCGGTGTTGGCAGCGTGCCCAGATGCACATATTATAGAGGTGGATAAGAGTGGTCTTATTCGCCTTGACCAGTTAGAATCCGCGCTAGACGCAATATCAGACGCAGATAGGGCAAAAACACTTGTTTCGGTAATGGCCGCTAATAATGAGACAGGTGTCATCCAGCCTATCGAAGCTGTTGCGGATCTGTGCTCGGTTTATAATGTCGCTTGTCATTCGGATATGATTCAATATTTGGGGAAATTGCCTATTGAACTGAGCCAAATGAAACTAAAATTTGCCAGTTTCTCAGCACATAAGCTTGGCGGGCCTTCTGGAGTCGGCGCGCTTTACTGCCGCGATGGCCAACAGCTGGTAAGTTTGCTTCGAGGGGGTGGGCAAGAACAGGGAAGGCGGGCTGGTACAGAAAACCTTCCTGGTATCATAGGTTTTGGGGCTGCGGTAGCGGCCCATGACATCGATAATATCAATGTTCAGACAAGCTGGCGTGATGAGATGGAAGCGGATATTCAACAGGCTTGTCCAGAAATTGAGGTGATGGGAGCAGGCGCGCCGCGCCTTGCCAATACTTCTGCGCTTTATTTGCCGCAACTATCTGCACAAAAGGCAGTCATGTTATTGGACTTGTCCGGCTTTGCCGTTAGCGCAGGGGCGGCCTGTTCGTCTGGCAAGGTCAAGGACAGCCATGTTATCACTGCTATGGCGCGTGACGACGCGGCCGCAAATGTCATAAGAATATCGGCTGGCTGGCAGAGCACAAAGGCCGAATGGATAGGGGTTGCGAAGGCCATAATAGAGATATATAAAGCGCACAACTAACCCATCATTCATATCACAGACAGCTCTAACAGAAGTTAAGCAATACAAAAAAGAAGAGAGTCAAATGCCCACAATTAATTTCCTGAAGCCAGACGGCACCAGCCATGTAATTACCGTTGACGAGGGTACAACTCTAATGGAAGCTGGACGTGATAATAACATGGGGCTGGAGGGCACTTGTGGTGGTAGCCTATCTTGTGCGACCTGCCATGTGATTTTCAGTGAAGCTGATTATGGGCGTGTTGGCGCGCCATCCGATGATGAAATGGATATGTTAGATTTAGCCTTTGGGGTTACAGAAACCTCTCGCCTCGGCTGTCAGATAAGAATGATAAATGAATTAGATGGCCTAACTGTCCAGGTTCCAGAAGATATGTAACCCAGTGAAATTTTCATTTAGACGCAAAACCGTAATAAAAAGAGCGATGCCACTATGGCAGAAAATATCATGAAACTGAATAGTTTAGGCATAGGAAAGCCGCCCGCGCAAACACGCGTGGTGGTCGCGATGTCAGGCGGCGTGGATAGCTCTGTTACCGCAGCAATGCTGGTTGAAGAAGGCTATGAGGTGATCGGTATCACGATGCAACTATATGACCATGGCGAAGCAATGGCGGCCAAAGGGACGTGTTGTGCTGGGGCGGATATACATGATGCTCGCCAGGTCGCAGGACAGCTAAATATTCCCCATTATGTGCTGGATTATGAGAGCTTGTTTAAACAGCAGGTGATGGATGATTTTGCTGATAGTTATTTATCTGGTCACACGCCTATCCCGTGCGTACGTTGCAACCAGACGGTAAAATTCAAAGATTTATTAAGCATGGCCCGCGAACTGGGCGCAGACTGCCTGGCAACGGGGCATTATGTACGCCGCGATATAGTGGAGGGGCAACCAATTTTACGGCGCGGAATAGATAGGGATAAAGACCAGTCTTACTTCTTATTTGCGACCACCCCAGAACAGCTAGATTTTGTGCGCTTTCCGCTGGGTAGTTTGACCAAAAAAGCAACCCGCGCGCTGGCTCACAAATATGGGCTTTCCGTCAGTGATAAGCCAGATAGTCAAGATATCTGTTTTGTGCCAAATGGTCGCTATGGCGATGTGGTGCGCAAATTGCGCCCGGGCGCGATTGAACCCGGACTGATAAAACATATAGATGGCTCAACACTAGGCACGCATAGAGGTGTGATAGATTTTACAATCGGTCAGCGTCGCGGTCTGGGTATAGGTGGGCGCAAATCCGAAATGGGTAGCGAGAACGAAGATAATTCCCCACTTTATGTCGTGGCCATCAATGCTAGCGCACATGAAGTTATTGTTGGCCCGCAAACAGCTCTAGCTTGCCATAAAGTGTATTTGAATGGCATGAACTGGATGCGCCGAAGTGATAAGCAGGCCGCAGCTAACGCGCTGGAGGGACGCCAAGTGCTGGTAAAGCTCCGCAATACTGCTCCGGTTGCGAAGGCGCGGCTTATGGTAAAGGCTGACGTGGTGGGCGAAATTTGCCTGCAACTAGAGTCACCGGAGTTTGGTATTGCCACGGGTCAGGCGGGAGTCATTTATCATGGAGAGGATGAAAGCCTGATGCTAGGCGGGGGCTGGATTTCAAGGGCGCCCACACAGGCGGATACCTTCGTGTGAACATGCATTTCTTTCAGTCTACATTTTGGCTTGACCCAAGCCCCAACTTGGATTTATGAAAACACGGGATAAAACAATCCATGGTGCCGTTTTATTGAAAAAGCATTTCTAAGATTGCAGTTCTTTAACCTTTAGCGGCCTTGACTTTAATTAAACGTTTCATGGTTAACTAATCGAAAAATAGAGAAAAATTTAATGATTAATTACGCAAGCAACAATAGCCATAACGAAAACTTAACTCTGCGGGGCAAACCCCGGGCCAGGCCAGTGCTTCGCGATACAGCCCATCAAAACTTTATGGATCTTCTATTGGGTGGCCAGCTTAAACCCGGGCTGTTAGTGTCGCAGCGTGAGCTCTGTGAAATGACCGGCAGCACTATTGGTTCCATTCGGGAGGCCCTGAAACGGCTGGAAGCTGAGGGGGTAATTTCTCTAATTCCTCAACGGGGCGTCATCGTACGTGAGCTGGAGGAGGGTGAAATAAATGATGTTTTTGAAACTCGAAAAATTATAGAAGTTCACGCTGCACAACGTTTTGCTGAAATCGGCAGTCAGAAGCTGATTGTTGATATTAAGCAAAAAACCCAGGAAATTTTAGAACGAAAAACACAAACGAGAGAAGACTCAATATCGTTATCGCGGGAACGTATAGCAGTCGATGACCTTTTCCATCAAACGTTAATCGCTACCCTTGACAATACAGTGTTGGACGAGATTTTTGAAAGATTAAGACTTCAAATACAGGTCAGTCGCTTAAGTGTACAGCCTAGATTTATCGATAGCCGTCCAGCCCTGCGCGAACATCTTGTTATTATTGAGGCTCTAGAAAATGGTAATAGTACAGCTGCTGCCACCGCCATGTTGGAACATTTGGAGCGAGCGCACAGCCGCGCAATAGGTACAGAATGGAAAGAAATTTAGAGTTAGCTCTAAAACCGAAGCTGATATCTCCAAGATAGAATTAGAGTTTAAGTTGTTAGCAACTCTTCAATCAAATGGTAATAGTTTTGATTTATGAATTACTGTCGATAGATTTTTTCAAGAGTGCGCGTCTTCACAAAACAACAAACAGCGAAAACATAATTGTAAGCCTGGCTAGTTTTCCGTCTAAAGGTTCAGAACTCAAAAATTAATACACGATGCGAAACCCCATGTGGGAGCTTGCGCTGTCTGGTGAATTTCCCGACCGGGCGGCTATGCGGTAGCGCCAACAGTAGCTTCTATGACAAAGAAACGACCCGCCCTTTAGCACCCGGAAACCGGTCATAGAGCGCATCCGTGACTTCACGACCTTCTTAAGAGAAGGGATACGAAAAATGTCGGACGTCCATTCCCAAACGTTACCTACCATATTATATAAGCCGAAATTATTAGGTTCAAAAGATTGCGCAGGAGCTGTAGTTTTATATCCATCAGCTGCTGTATTCTCATGTGGAAATTGCCCCTGCCAAATGTTGCAAGGATGGAAATCAGTATCGTTAGGTTCATCGAAACCCCAGGGATAGGTAACATCCCCTTGACCAGCCCGCGCCGCATGCTCCCATTCAGCCTCTGATGGCAATCTTCCGCCAGCCCATTTAGCGAAGGCGTTTGCATCATTCCAGGAAATCTGGACCACTGGATGATCAGAATACCAACACTGAGAACGAGTGCCAGGACCATTAATATCCCGCCAATTTGCCCCTTCGATTTTGCGCCACCACTCATTACCAGCAAGGCCTACAGAGGTCATGATATCAGTCGAAATATCAAGCCAAAACACAAAAGACCATCCCAATAACTCCGCCTCCGTAACATAGCCAGTATCTCTCACAAAGACTTCAAACTGAGCATTTGTTATTGTTGCAGGCGTTATGCGAAAAGTTTTTATTGGACCAAAACGACGGAGCTCCTCTCCATCATTTTGGATGAATGGAGCTGATGTCCCTAAGAGTGAGCGTTTAGCTGATGCTATTTGTACAGTTTTGAGTGACAACAAAGTGTTTATTAAGAGGGGAGAGGAAGCATGAGTTGAATCAGAAATAGAACTTTTTCTGGGAGTACAACACCCCTTAACTTCAAATTCAGCCATAGGTTAGTCCTTCTTACTGCAGCTTTGTAACGCCAGCGGGAGAGACAATAAGGTGTCTCGCATCGCGAGTATGAACCGTGCTTTCAATATGAAATTCAAGTATCTCCATTAAAAGATTTTGTTTTATTTCTGCGCATGAAGTGTCATTCCAAAGGTTTTTTGTTTCCTTATCCTTGCTCGTTAAATCAAAAAGTTGACCTTCGTCGCTACCATGAAAATGTATTAGCTTATGTGTACGCGATCTCACCATTGTTAGATAACTTGCTCCTGTCATATTCACATCTCCTGCTTGCTCACAGAAGACATGGTCACGCCCATCAAACTTAGAACCTTTCAATGCTGGGTTTAGAGAAATAGCCTCAAAAGTTGGATTTGGCTTAACGCCTGCCCACTCCAAGATAGTTGGAGCAAGGTCAAAGAGTTGCACCATTGCGCTGATTTTGCGCCCACTTTCAAATCGCTTTGGAGCGGAAATAATAAGTGGCACACGGGTAACCTCATCATAAGGGGCCCATTTTTGAATTAAACCATGGTCACCAAGGTTGTCGCCATGATCGGATGTAAAAATTATGATAGTGTTGTCCATATTGCCGCGCTCTTCAAGCGCATCTAAAATATTTCCTACCTGACTATCAATCATTTCCACGTTGGCAAAATAATATGCCCTCATCCTATGCAATTCTTCTTCTGTGGGGTTGAGTTTCCATGCCACGCTATCGTGATCAACTTCGACATCATGATGACGTTTAGCAATCCACGGCCCCGCAAGTTCTGATAATTCCTTATCGCTTACGTTCGGTAACGGAATATCCCTTGCCATATACTTTTCCGCGATCTCTGGTGTAGGGTCGAAGGGTGGGTGGGGTCCGGGAAAGCCGATGACAAGAAAAAGGGGTTTTTCCACTGGTTTGGTCTTTAACCACCAGCAAGCTGTTTCACCAACAAAATTATCTGAATGGAGCTTGGGGTCCAGTTCCCATTTAAACGCGCCTAGTCTATCACGATAATCTTCTCGTTTTCTGTATTCTTCACGTTGTTGTTTTTTTAATCCATGACTAGCTAGCGCCTTGTCCCATTCATCAAAAAACCATCGGCCTTCTAGGTATCTATCTTTATTTTCTACGACATATCGTTCGTGGAAACCAGATTTGGCGTCATATGGTATGGTATGCATCTTACCAATGTTAGTGCAATGATAACCAGCTTCTGCTAAATCAGAGACCCATGTTTTACTCCATGGTTGTCCATTAGCAAGCACACCATTAGTATGTGGATAGTACCCAGTGAACAAACTTGCACGGCAGGGTACACAGGAAGGTGCTGTAACATGGCAGTCGCTGAAGGAGACACCGTTTTTAACTAGCCGGTCTATGTTAGGGGTGTCTATGTGTGACGCACCAAGAGCCGCGATAGTGTCGTAACGCTGCTGGTCAGTGATTATAAAAACTATGTCTGGTTTAGGGGGCATCGAAAAACCTTTCAAAACAGTTTTTGGAAAAAAGAGTGTAAAATTGATGATAGCGAGAGCTTATGATATCTTAGTTAAGCACTCAATAAATTTCTTAGCCTGCACTTGGCTTCATATTCTTGGTTGGTATTTTTTTTATTCGGTAAAAAGAAGTATTATACCAATTGATTTCACTTAAAATTTCTCATGCGAATAAGTGTTTATAAAAACATCCAAGCAAGGAGTGCCAAAGATGGCTCGAATACAATTATCAGGATTAAACCAATTCTATGGCGATGTTCATGTCATTTGTGACCTGAATTTAGTAATTGAAGACGGAGAACTTCTAGTGCTGGTAGGGCCCTCTGGTTGTGGAAAAAGCACTCTGCTACGACTAATATCAGGGCTGGATGAGGCAGCAAATGGTGATGTAATTATTAATAACAGATTGGTTAATAACATACCCACGAAAGATCGTGATGTGGCAATGATGTTTCAAAATCATATGCTATACCCGCAGAAAACAGCTTTTGAAAATATTGCTTTTAGTCTGGTGCTTCAGAGATTGTCTAAATTGGAAATTACCCGTCAAGTGTCTGCCATTGCAGAGCTTTTAGAAATTACAGATGTGCTGGACAGGCGTCCACGTCAGATGTCTGGCGGTGAAAAGCAGCGTGTTGCTATGGGTCGTGCCTTGATTCGTAATCCACAGGTTTTCCTATTGGATGAACCACTAAGTAACCTTGATGCTAAACTCCGCGAGCAGATGCGTACGCAGATAAAAAAAATCCACAGGAAATTAAACACTACCATGGTCTTTGTTACGCATGACCAATTGGAAGCAATGACTATGGCAGACCGGCTTGCTGTTATGAACAATGGGCAAATTGAACAGATTGGCACGCCAGGGCATATTTATGACACGCCGGCAACATTGTTTGTTGCCCAATTCTTTGGAACTCCAGCGATCAATTTATTTTGCGGTAAGTTAAAAAAATATGATGAAGAGCTCTCATTTTGTATAAACAATGAAATAAAGTTACAAATCCCCAAGAATCGTGTTGAAAGTTCCCGAACACATATTGATCAAGATGTGGTTTTGGCTGTGCGTCCAGAACACATATCTATAGGGTTTTCCTTTTCAGACTCTGCTTCATTTGCCATGGTTGGCAGTGTTATCCAGCTGGAGAGAACTGGGATGGATTCGATTGTGACACTTGAATATTCAGGACAGGAAATTCGCGCACGGATGCAACCAGGCGAGGCTGTTGAAGTGGGTATCAAAACCAACATTTTTTTTAACTTGAATAAAGTGCATCTTTTTGAGAAGGATACAGGGGTCGCTATTTAGCTATTTCTTTTGCTTAAAACAGACGGCCTAAAACAAAAAATCAATCTACGAAAAGTTTGATTTGGGGTATCGACTTCAAATAGGTCACGGAAAAAATAGATGAAATTATTCATGACAAAAAAAACGCTTGGCACAACGTCATTGCGTATTTCTAAACTGGGGTTTGGCACCGCACCATTAGGTGGCTTTAGAGGTAAAATTGAGGAAAACGATGTTAACGCCACGCTTGAGATGGCTTATAATGGTGGAATAAATTTTTTCGATACTTCTCCATTTTACGGTTATGGCCGAAGCGAACATCGGGTTGGTCACTTTTTGCGTGAGTTGCCGCGTGAAAGCTACG
>MDTG01423748.1_pt1 | contig 14848 bp, 14 predicted proteins | sample 811421 | NCBI WGS metagenome assembly MDTG01 (sample SAMN05326645, study PRJNA326480) | marine metagenome | isolation source: seawater | place: Pacific Ocean: South East | collected 2011
CTCCATGCGCTTTTGCTTTTGCTGCTGTTTGCTGACCTGCTTGGCCTGCTTCTCATTGACCAGACCGGCTTTGAGCAACTGGTCGCGTAGTGATAGAGCCATAACCTTCCCATACTCACAATCATTTGATGCGCAGTGACTCGCCACGCGCACCTGCAAAATTCAACTTAACAAGCGGAGGCAGAACTCAGCTTTTCGAGTTTCTTGGCCTCGCCCCAAAGTGCATCCAACTCTTCCAGATCGCAATTTTCAATGGCGCGGCCGGTTTCGCGCAATGCCTGTTCGATAAAACGAAAGCGTCTCTCGAACTTGTTGTTGGCAGCACGCAATGCCGACTCAGGCTCAACTTTAAGGTGTCGGGCCAGGTTGGTCACGACAAAAAGCAAATCGCCTATCTCTTCGGCAATCGCGTCCGGATCATTTTCGCTCATTGCCTCCAGTACTTCATCCAGCTCCTCGCGCACTTTATCTACCACAGGCAATGCCTCGGGCCAGTCAAAACCCACCTGCGCCGCGCGCTTTTGCAGTTTGGCTGCGCGGGTGAGCGCAGGCATTGCCGCCGGCACATCATCGAGCAATGAAAGCTGTTGCGGCTCACTGGCACGCTCGGCGCGCTCCTCGGCCTTGATCTGCTCCCAGCGCTGTTTCACCTCAGCGTCGTTTAACGTCACCGAGCCGGGTGTTGCATACAGATCGCCATCGGGGAACACATGCGGATGACGACGCACCAGCTTGCGGGTAATCGAGTCGACGACATCGGCAAAGCCAAAGCGCCCTTCCTCGCCTGCCAACTGGCAGTAATAAACCACCTGAAACAGCAGATCACCCAATTCGCCGGGCAAGTGCTCGAAGTCAGCGGATTCAATCGCATCGGCGACTTCATAAGCTTCTTCAAGGGTGTGCGGCACAATGCTTGTGTACGACTGCTGCAAATCCCACGGGCAACCATGCTGCGGGTCGCGCAGACGGGCCATGAGGTGAAGCAAGTCAGTTAGTTGATACATCGGTAACTCCGTCATACGGCAAAGGGCTTTCAGCGCGGAAGGTGCGTACTCAGCGGTTGCAATCCGTAGCGCGACAACAAACGAGTCATACGACCGTCGCGCTGGAAACGCTGTAAACCGGCTTCAAAAATATCACGGTAGCGCTTGCTCGACTCCAGGGCTGGCGAAAATGCCAGATAAATGGGCAGCGAATTTGTCCGACAACCGACCTCTTGCAGTTGCTCATCTGCAGCTCTGTGACTGAGGTAATACGCCATGACCCAACTGTTCTCAATCGTGGCATCGATACGGCCCATGCGCACTTTATCGACATTGATGGCCAAGGCGTTGTCACCCGAAGCGAGTTGAACCCTGCGCGAGTCTTGCTGATGGCTATGGATATAGCTGTCCAGCTCAGCGCCGTAGCTGTAGCTGTTAATGGCGCCGAACGAAATCGACGCCAGTGACTCGACACCGCCATAACGCCAGGCATTGTCGGGGCGGGAGAAAAAGCACATCTGAGAAATGCCGGGCGCGGTTGCGGTGAACACAAAGCCGGGCGCATCTTCAACACCCGCACCAATCAGCGCATTGAGCTTACCGCGACGCGTGTCGTGCACGGCACGGGCCCAGTTGATCACCCGGTATTCGACTTGGATCCCGGACTCGGCAAAAATCTGCTGCGCCAACTCGACAAACAGTCCGGGCTGTTCGGCATCTTCAGGGCAGTTGATTGGACACCAGACATCACCCGCGATAACCAGTTTCTCCGGGGCCTCGTCAGCATACGCAGCGCTGCTTAGCAGCAAACCCAACGCCCAGCCGAGGCGAACGGCAGAACGTGTCATCAGCGGTGTTTGTCCATGCTTGGCTCATCCACTCAGTCAAAGGGGCTCGCTGCGCACACGGCCGACCGCGTCCAGCCAACCTTTATACAAGCGTTCACGGTGTTCGAGGCTGATTGTCGAGGCGAAACGCTGCTGACAATTCCAGTGTTCAGCAATCTCTTCCAAGCTGCTGTACACGCCCGCCTGCAAACCTGCGAGATATGCCACGCCCAACGCCGTGGTTTCGGTAACCTGCGGGCGCTCGACAGTCACACCAAGAATATTGGCGAGGAACTGCATCAGCCAATTATTTTCGACCATGCCGCCATCAACACGCAACGCACTTGGCGCAGCGGCGCCGTCCTGACGCATTGCCACAAGCAGATCCAGGGTTTGATAGCAGACCGATTGCAAACCGGCGGTGACAATCTCTTTGATCCCGGTATCACGCGTCAGGCCGAAAATAGCCCCCCGCGCTTTCGGGTCCCAGTACGGCGCGCCCAAACCGGTGAAGGCTGGCACCAGATACACGCCGCACGCATCGCCAGTCTGCTCAGCCAGCGCTTCACTCTCGCGGGCATGACTGATCAGCTTGACTCCGTCGCGCAACCACTGCACGGCTGCGCCCGCGACAAAAATACTGCCCTCGACCGCATAGGTAACCTTGCCATTCAGACGGTAGCCAACCGTGGTCAGCAGTCGATGCTGTGATGACACGGCCGTGTCGCCGGTGTTCTGAATCATGAAACAGCCGGTACCGTAAGTGCTCTTGATCATGCCCGGTTTGAAGCACGCCTGACCGAACAACGCTGCCTGTTGATCACCGGCAACCCCGTAAACCGGAATGGCCGCGCCGAATAACCCGACCTCGGTACTGCCAAAATCAGCCGCGCAATCTAGCACCTCCGGGAGCATATTGCGTGGGATGTCGAACAGTGCCAGCAGGTCTTCGTCCCATTGCTGGGTGTGAATATTGAACAACATGGTGCGCGACGCATTGGTCGCGTCAGTCTTGTGCGACTTGCCGCCTGTGAGATGCCACAACAGGAAACTGTCCACCGTGCCGAAACGCAACTCGCCGCGTTCTGCCCGCTCACGCGCGCCGGGGACGTGCTGCAAAATCCAGCGCAACTTGGTCGCGGAAAAATACGGATCGATCAGCAAACCGGAAGCTGCCGCCACCATGGGTTCATGCCCGGCCTCTTTCAGCTCGGCGCAATAATCCGCCGTACGCCGGTCTTGCCAGACAATCGCCGGGTAGATCGCCTGACCATTTTCAGCGTCCCAGACCAGTGTGGTTTCACGCTGATTGGTAATGCCGATGGCAACGATATCAGTCGCTTCAACGCCGCCTTGCGAGAGTGCCTTGCGACAAACATCCAGCGTGGTTTGCCAGAGCGCCTGCGGATCATGCTCGACCCAGCCATCCTCAGGGAAGTACTGTTTGAACTCCTCCTGAGCACTGGCAACGGCCTTGCCCTGCTTGCTGAAAACAATGGCGCGACTGCTGGTCGTGCCCTGATCGATGGCTAGCAGGTACTCAGGCATGTTCATCCCTTATTGTGATTGTTGCAGCGCCAAACGCGCGTCTTACTCGCGGCCAATACTGGCGAAAGCGGCCTGCGTGTATTGCGCGAGAACGGCAGCGGCCAATTCAACCTCAAGCCCACGCCGCCCAGCACTGACATAGATGCTCGGATAATCCTGCGCGGTCTGATCGATAAATGTGCGCAGGCGTTTCTTTTGTCCCAGCGGGCTAATGCCGCCCAGTAAATAACCGGTTGCCCGCTGCGCCGCTTGCGGGTTCGCCATGTCGGCCTTTTTAACACCAGCGGCATGCGCCAAGGCTTTCAAATCGAGGCTACCCGCCACCGGTACGACAGCAACCAGCAACTCGCCCTTTTCACTGGCGGCCAGTAGCGTCTTGAATACCCGCTCCGGCTGCAGGCCAAGCTTTTCAGCTGCCTCAAGCCCATAAGAGGCCGCTTTGGGGTCGTGCTGATAGCTGTGAACCGTGTGCGCGGCCTTGGCCTTTTTCAGGAGATCTATAGCTGGAGTCATGTTCGATTGTGAAAAAGTAAGCTGAAGTATGCTTACATTAGGGTCTGTTACGGTTTTAGTGCAAGCCGATATGCAAGCTTCGTGAGGCTGAAATCAGTTTGCAGTCGCCCACAGTGATGCGATCCGAGGGATCATGCGAATGAGTCTGACGCCCCGTAAAAGCGAGATACTCAGGATTACTCAGGCGCAAGGCTACGCCAGCATTGATGAGCTGAGCCAAGCGGTTAGCGTGACTCCGCAAACCATCCGCCGCGACATCAATCACCTGGCCACGCTGGGCCTTTTGCGGCGCACCCACGGCGGCGCGGCCAGTGAAGCCTCAAGTACCGAAAACACGGCGTACACCATGCGCGCCCAGCAGATGCGTGACGAGAAACGTCAGATCGGCGAAGCCCTCGCCGCGCATATTCCCGACCACTGCTCGCTGTTCATTAATATTGGCACCACCACAGAAGCAGTTGCCCGGGCGTTACTCAAACACAAGGGTTTGAAAGTCATTACCAACAACCTGCACGTCGCGGCCCTGATGAGCTGCAAGCCGGATTTCGAAGTATTGCTGGCCGGAGGAACGGTGCGCGCAGACGGCGGGGTTGTCGGGCAAGCCACCGTGGATTTCATCCGCCAGTTCAAGGTCGATTACGCCCTGGTTGGAATCAGCGGGATTGATCATGACGGCAGCCTGCTGGACTTCGATTACGAGGAAGTGCGCGCCTCGCAAGCCATTATCAGCAATGCAAGGCATGTGTATCTGGCTGCCGACTCCAGCAAGTTCGGACGGAATGCGCTGGTGCGCCTCGGCGGGATAGAACTGCTAGACCGGATATTCACCGACGCCAAACCCAATACCGATCTAATGAAACGCCTCAAAGCGCAGAACGTACAGGTTGATTGGTAACCATCTTCTGGTATGTATGGGGTTCTGACGGCTGGCCTGGTTAATCACAGAGGGTTCAACTAGGCTAAGTTCGAAAGTGAACATTTAAAGTTCGATTTCGACCACAGGTGTTGCCATGCTCCCGCATTCTCAGCCTCATCCTCCTTTTGCCGAGGTCTACGATCTGGCGGTAATCGGCGGCGGTATTAATGGCGCAGGCATTGCTGCAGATGCAGCCGGCCGCGGGCTGAGCGTTTTTCTGTGCGAGAAAGACGACCTTGGCGAGCACACCTCCTCGGCCAGCAGCAAACTGATCCACGGCGGCCTGCGCTACCTTGAGCACTACGAATTCCGACTGGTGCGTGAAGCGCTGGCGGAGCGTGAGGTGTTATTGGCCAAGGCGCCACATATTATAAAACCCATGCGTTTCATCTTGCCGCACCGGCCTCACCTGCGGCCCGCATGGATGATTCGCGCCGGTTTGTTTCTGTACGACCACTTGGGCAAGCGAGAGAAACTGGCAGGCTCGAAAGGCCTGCGCTTCGATAGCCAAAGCCCGCTTAAAAGCAGCATCAAACGCGGCTTTGAATACTCCGATTGCTGGGTCGATGACGCCCGCCTGGTCGTTCTCAACGCCATGGACGCCCACGAGCATGGCGCGCATGTGCACACTCAAACCCGTTGCATCAGCGCCCGGCGCACCCGCGGTGTATGGCACATTCACCTGGAACGCAAAGACGGCACGCTGTTTGCGATTCGTGCGCGCGCGCTGGTCAATGCCGCCGGCCCCTGGGTTGCGAGCGTGTTGAGTGAAGAACTGAAACAGCAATCGCCTTACGGTATTCGCCTGATCAAGGGCAGCCACATAATTGTCGAGCGCCAGTTCGAGGGTGATCAGGCCTACATCCTGCAAAATGAAGACCGTCGTATCGTCTTCGCCATTCCGTATCTGGGCGCATTCACGATGATCGGCACCACCGATGAGGAATATCACGGTGACGCCAACCATGTGAGCATCAGCCCCAGCGAGACTCAGTATTTACTGGACGTGGTGAATGATCACTTCAAGCGCCAACTGAGCCCGGAGGACATTCTGCACAGCTTCTCTGGCGTGCGGCCGCTGTGCGATGACGAGTCGGATGACCCTTCCGCTGTCACCCGTGACTACACGCTGTCGATATCCGGCAATCCCGGTGAGGCGCCGTTGCTTTCGGTGTTTGGCGGCAAGCTTACGACCTACCGGCGACTCGCCGAATCGGCGCTGGAGTTACTCGCGCCGTTCTTCCCCAAGGCTGGCCCCGAATGGACCGCCAAGCACCCGCTGCCGGGCGCTGAAAACATCAACGACGCCAACGCGCTGGGTGAGCAATTGCACCGTGAGCACGAATGGCTGCCCATCGCAGTGGCCCAGCGCTGGGCGCACAGTTACGGCAGCCGGAGTTACTCACTGCTGAGTAATACCCAAAACATTCGCGATCTCGGCCAGCATTTTGGAGCCGGGTTGTATCAACGCGAAGTGGACTATTTATGCGAGCACGAATGGGCAATCACCGCGCCAGACATTCTCTGGCGCCGCAGCAAACTGCAACTGTTCATGAGCCCGCAAGAGCAAGCGCAACTGAGCGCCTACCTTGAGGCCAAGCTGGCAGTCGCCGCCGAAAGCGCGCTGATCAGCTAAGGCGTCGCGAACGATGTTTAGAGATTGGCCAGGTGATCGTCTTCCATGCGCTGCTCTTGCAGATACGGGAGCACCGCCGACAACAGCGGCGCCTTGAAAGCCTCCTGAAAGCGGTGCGCAAGCCCTGGAATCAGACGCAACTGACTGCCCTTGATATGCGCAGCAACATGCACACCATGCATCACCGGCAGCAGCGGATCGGCAGTGCCGTGCACCACCAGCGTTGGCACCTGGAGTTTGTTGAGCATGTCCACGCGGCTCGGCTCGGCCAGAATCGCCAGTATTTGCCGCTCGACACCTTGCGGATTGAACGCACGGTCGTAAGAAACCTGCGCTTCGTGCAATAACGCCTGACGATCATCAGTCACCGACGGGCTGCCCAAGGCTGCGAGTAAATCCGCCTGCTGCTCCAGCGCGGCCTCGCGATTGGGCGCTTCACGGCGCGCCAGTAATTCGAGCAATTTCGCGCTGGGTGCCGGTAATCCCGCCGCGCCAGTGCTGGTCATTATCAGGGTCAGGCTCTCGACCCGTTGCGGTGCTATATCAGCCAGATGTTGAGCAATCATGCCGCCCATACTCGCACCCAGCACATGAAAGCGTTTAACCCCGATGGCATCCATCAGGCCCAGCGCATCGCCGGCCATGTCACGCAAACTGTAAGGTGACGCCACTGTCAGACCCAAGCGATAGCGCAATGCCTCGTAGGCCAGATTAATGTCCGGCGCCGGCTGACCAATCCAGGCACTCAAACCGACATCGCGATTGTCAAAACGGATCACCCGAAAGCCTTGTTCACAAAGCGGCTTTACCACTTCATCAGGCCAGTGGATTAACTGCCCACCCAGGCCCATGACCAACAGCAAAACCGGATCACGCTCGCGACCAATGCTCTGATAGGCAAGGCGCACATCACCAACATCGACCATCTCGGTCGGCACGCTGGTATTGCAACGGTCTGCTGCCTGAACTGAAAAGCCGCAAAAGAGTGCGACCAGAAAAAATACAACACGCATAAAACACCCGAAACGCAGAACCCCATTAGGACGCGAGTTTGATGTTATTCAGGCGAGCGCGCTGCCACACTTCGATGACACTTTAATGAACCCTGCCCAGCGGTCATCGCTTAAACCGAAAAAACCCGCCCAACCGTTAAACGGCGGGCGGGTTTGGGCTTAAGCGCTCAGCGCCGCCCGCAGTTGCCGGGCAGCGGAGACCATGTTGATCAGCGCGGCTTCGGTTTCGGGCCAGGCGCGGGTTTTAAGGCCGCAGTCCGGGTTTACCCACAGGCGCTCGGCGGGAATGCGTTTCACCGCCTTGCTCATGAGTTTGATCATCTCGCGGCTGTCGGGCACGCGTGGCGAGTGAATGTCATACACGCCGGGGCCAATGTCGTTGGGATAGGCGAACGCCTCGAACGCATCCAGCAACTCCATGTCGGAACGCGAGGTTTCGATGGTGATGACATCCGCGTCCATGGCCGCAATCGACTCGATTACGTCATTGAACTCGCTGTAGCACATGTGGGTGTGAATCTGCGTTTCGTCACGCACACCCGAAGCGCACAGGCGAAATGCTTCGGTGGCCCAATCGAGGTAGCCTTGCCACGCAGCCTTGCGCAGCGGCAAGCCTTCGCGGAAGGCCGCTTCATCGATCTGCACGATACGAATGCCGGCCGCTTCCAGGTCAACAACCTCATCGCGAATGGCCAGCGCCAACTGCCTGGCCTGCACTTCACGGCTGACATCCTCGCGCGGGAACGACCACATCAGCATGGTGACCGGGCCGGTGAGCATGCCTTTCATCACCTTGTTAGTGAGCCCTTGGGCGTAGCGGATCCAGTCCACGGTCATCGGCTGCGGACGGCTCAGATCTGCGACAATGATTGCAGGCTTCACGCAGCGCGAGCCGTAGCTTTGCACCCAACCGAAGCGGGTAAATGCATATCCATCAATTTGCTCGGCAAAGTACTCGACCATGTCGTTGCGCTCGGCTTCACCGTGCACCAGCACATCCAGCCCGAGGTTTTCCTGAATCGTCACGGCGTGGCGGATTTCGCTGTACATGGCCTCGGTGTAGTCACTGCGCGAAAGCTTGCCCTGCTTGAATGCCTGACGCGCCAGGCGAATCGCCGGGGTCTGCGGGAACGAGCCAATGGTTGTGGTCGGGTACGCAGGCAATTGCAAACGGCTGCGCTGCAACTCGATACGCTCGGCAAACGCCGAAGTACGCTGGCTGTCGGCGGCGGTGATGGCAGCGAGACGCTGATGCACAGCCTCTTTATGGATACGCGAGGAACTGGCGCGACTGCGCTGAATCTCGGCGCTGTGCTCAAGCACACGGATAACTTCAGGCGATTGCGGGTTGTTCAGGGCCTTGGTCAGAACCGCAATCTCTGCACATTTTTGCACGGCAAACGCCAGCCAGCCTTTCAGCTCATCATCGAGCTGGTCTTCACGGCGCAGATCGACCGGGCTGTGCAGCAACGAGCAAGAGCCAGCCACCCAAAGATTGCCTGCGAAGCGCTGTTCAGCCTGCTGCAATTGCGTCAAGGCAGCCTCAAGGTCACAGCCCCAGACGTTGCGACCATTAACCACGCCCAGCGACAGCACTTTATAGGCTGGCAGACGATCGAGCAGCATCGGCAATTGCTCTGGCGCGCGCACCAGATCGACGTGCAAGCCATCAACCGGCAAGTTGACTGCCAGGCCGAGATTGTCTTCAAGGCCGCTGAAATAGCAGGCCACCAGCTTTTTAAGCGGCGCGTGCTGGATCAGGTTATAGGCGCGTTCGAACGCGTTCTTCCAGTCTTGCAGCAAATCGAGGCCCAGAATCGGTTCGTCGATCTGCACCCACTCCACGCCCTGAGCGGCCAGACGCGTGAGAATTTCACCGTACAGCGGTAACAATCTGTCGAGCAGCTCAAGCTTGTCGAATGCCTCGCCCTTGGCCTTGCCCAGCCACAGATACGTTAACGGACCAATGACCACCGGCTTGACCTTGTGGCCCAGCGCATGGGCTTCATCCACTTCCTCAAACAGCTGCTCCCAACTCAGTTGGAATTGCTGATCGGCAGTGAACTCCGGCACCAGATAGTGATAGTTGGTGTCGAACCATTTAGTCATTTCAAGCGCATGTCCGGCACTGTCATGCTGGCCGCAGCAGCGCTGGCTCACACCACGCGCCATGGCGAACAAGGTGTCGAGCCCCGGCGCGCCCGATTGCGGCTTGAAGCGCTGAGGAATAACCCCGAAGCTCAGCGAATGAGTCAGTACCTGGTCGTACCAGGCGAAGTCGCCGACGGGCAGCAGGTCCAACCCGGCGTCTTGTTGCAGCTGCCAATGCGCGGCGCGCAATTGTTTGCCGACCAGGCGCAGGCCAGCTTCGTCCAGTTCACCCTTCCAATGGGCCTCCAGGGCTTTTTTTAACTCTCGGTCAGCACCGATGCGCGGAAATCCGAGGGAATGTGACACGGCCATGTTTAAACGCTCCTGTGTAATTGATGGCGCTATTGTCGACAATGCCCCCTCATGAAACAAACTCAAGATATTCGCTTTCATCTGTAATATTATTCATGATTGAATCAATCGCTATTGCGCCACCCGTTCGCTCACCCGCTTTACTGCCGAGGCCACCATGCTTGAATTACGCCACTTGAAAACCCTGCACGCGCTGCGCGAATGCGACAGCTTGGTGGAGGCCGCCGAGCGCTTGCACCTCACTCAGTCGGCGCTTTCGCATCAGTTCAAGGAGCTGGAAGAACGCCTCGGCATGCAGCTGTTCGTGCGCAAGACCAAGCCGGTGCGCTTTACCAGCGCTGGCCTGCGTTTACTGCAATTGTCCGATGCGGTGTTGCCCATGCTGCGCAGCGCCGAGCGCGACTTGTCGCGACTGGCCGGCGGCACGGCAGGCCGCCTGCACATGGCGATTGAATGCCACAGTTGCTTTCAGTGGCTGATGCCAACCATCGACCAGTTTCGCGATGCCTGGCCGGAAGTTGAACTGGACCTGGCCTCCGGCTTCTCGTTCGCCCCTTTGCCGGCGCTGGCTCGTGGCGATCTCGATCTGGTTGTAACGTCCGACCCGCTGGAGTTGGCTGGGATTACCTATGTGCCGCTGTTCACTTACGAGGCCATGCTCGCGGTCGCCAACCAGCATGCGCTGGCGGGCAAGCCGTGCATCAACCCGCAAGACCTTGAGAACGAAACCCTGATCACCTACCCCGTCGAGCGCGACCGGCTGGATATTTTCACCCGCTTTCTGGAGCCAGCAGACGTCGAGCCAGCGCAAGTGCGCACCTCGGAACTAACGGTGATGATGATGCAACTGGTCGCCAGCGGCCGGGGCGTTTGCGGCCTGCCCAATTGGGCCCTGCATGAATACAGCTCACGTGGCTACGTGACGGCCAAACGTCTGGGCGAAAAAGGCCTGTTTGCCACTCTGTACGCCGGAATCCGGACCGACATGCTCGATGCGCCCTTTATGCGCGACTTCCTGCTGACCGCCAAAGACACCTCGTTCTCCAACCTCGAAGGCGTCAGCGTCGCACGTTGATTCATGGAGCCAAGATTGAGGCTGAGCCGATATCTGAGTAGTGCGGCTAATGCAGTAAGCCCAACTGCATGTGCGCCGGAGGATGAAGCGAGCGGACAGCTTGTCCGGGCGGTGAATGCCCGAGCCGATAATTGAAAAGCGAGTCTGAATCCGTGGATTTGGCTGCGGGCCTTGTTCACCTTGCCCACGGATCATAAGTGCCAAAGCTCCAGACATGCCCTTCCGGATCGCGGCAGGTGAAACCCCTGCCGCCATAACCTTCATCCTTGATGTCGATAACGATTTCAGCACCCGCGGCCACCGCGCGGCGGTATAGCACATCTGCATCATCCACCAGCAGATACAGGCTTTGCGTGCAACCGCCTGTCTGCTCGGGCGAGCGCATCAGCCGGCCGTATTCCGAGTCCACCGTTGAGCCGAGCATTAGCATGCTGTTGCCCAGTGTGAGTTGTGCATGAGCAATGCCGCCGTGGCGATCGCTGACGACCAGATGCCGGGTAAAACCGAAGTTCTCGCACAGCCAGTCGAGCGCAGCGGGGGCATCCCGATAACGTATGCAGGGAATCAAACAGCTCTGTTGCACCATCATTGCCTCCTCGTCCGCCGCAAATAGCTCAACGCAAAACCGTTAATACTCTGCGCTCACTTGCCGTCGGCAGACTCAAGCAGGAGCAGCAGCGACGCCGGGTGTTCACTGCCTGCAACCTGAGGTTGTCTTAACCAGTGTAGTTGCCAGCCGCTGCCGGCCAATAATTGCAGCCAGGATTCGGTTGTTCGGTAATACCACGGCATGGGCTGCACAAAGCCACCGGCCAGGCTTGCGAATGTCTCAATCTGCCAACCGTCGCTATAGCCCCAGGCTGGCATTGCCGCTTTTGGATGCAAGGTCTGAATCAGCAACTTGCCCTGTTTCGCCGTCAGCCCTTGCAAGGCCCGTAACAAGGGGGCCAATTGTTCTTCGAGAAGTGCAAAGTTAGCCACCAGCAGGTCAAACCGGCCTAACTCGGGCATGCCGGCTGCAAGCTCGGCATAACTGCACTGCTGATAACGGCCAGTATTGGGATCTGCACGGCGCGCCGCCTCGATCAGGGCGGGCGAACCATCGATGCCGACCGCCTCAATGCCTTGCTGGCTCATCGCGCGGCACAGCCAACCCTCGCCGCACCCGATGTCGAGTGCGCGCTGCGGCTGCACCTCGCCAATGGCCTGAACAATTGCTGCATCGGTGGCCAAACGCCGGCTGGCAATGCGTTGCCCGCGCACCGCATCAGTCCACGCCTGCGCGTTGGCTTGCCAGCTCGTCTGCAACTGCAAGGGATAGTGTTCGGGAGGTTGTTTGGGCATTTATCCACCACCCAGTGCCAGGTTATTTTGCAGCTATTATTGGCTCATGGGTTGGCGGCTGCCACTGCTTAATGCGCTGCCTGCGCTGGACCAATTAGCGCCTGGCGGATGAAGCACAAGGGGCAGTCATGTTATCGTTCGCTATTGGCTGAAGCAGCCCTGTGGAGCGGTCCATGAAATTTATACACCAGCGTGAGCATTTGAATGAAGATGACATCGTCGTCATTGAATGCTCGCAAACCTGCAACATCCGCCTGATGAGCGATGCCAACTTCCGCAGCTTCAAAAATGGCGGTCGCCACAGCTATCACGGCGGCGCGTTCGACAAGTTTCCGGTGAAGATCAATGTGCCCAGCACTGGCTTCTGGAACATCACGATCGATACGGTCACGCGCAAAGCCATCAGCGTAACGCGCAAACCGACACTCACGCACTCGATCAAGTTTGTGCGTCGCTCACCCTCGAAAATGAGCTAAAGCCGACCCCAGCCTGCGGGCCTTCGCCATCCGCAGGCTGTTCAAACTTGCAGTTCTACACGCAAATTCATCACTGCTTGCCGCGCCCTGGCGGCGAGCCCATCACCCTTCGCCAGCACCGAATCGCCCCTGTGCGAGGTTTTCGGTTGTTGGCTGCAACTCAGGTATGCAATCGACCCAATGAACAGCGACGCCATCAGCACTTTGCAGCAGCAACTCAGCAGCGCCTTGAGCAACCCGCCCAGCGAAACCCGCCGGATATTCCATGGCCGCGGTTTATGTTGGCCAGGCCTTGAACATGTCACCGCAGACTGGCTGCAAGGTATCGTATTGGTAGCGTTGTTTCGCGAGCCTGCTCCCAGTGAAATGGCGGCGCTCAAGCGCATGCTCAGTGCGTTGATCGAAGCGCCCGAATGGCAACACAGTGGCGCTCATACGCTGTTATTGCAGCATCGTTACCTGCCCGACAGCGCCACCGAGTGGATCTGTGGCGAGCTGACAGACACCTGGCAGATCACTGAAAGTGGCTTGCGCTACCAGCTCGACATCGGCAAGAAGCAAAACAGCGGGCTGTTCCTCGACATGCGCTATGGCCGTCAGTGGGTTCAGCAGCAGGCCAGCGGCAAGCGCATTCTCAACTTGTTTGCCTACACCTGCGGTTTCTCGGTCGCCGCCATCGAAGGCGGTGCAGAGCATGTGGTGAATCTGGACATGGCGCGCTCAGCCCTGAGCCGTGGGCGTGACAATCACCGGCTTAACGGCCACGATCTGAGCAAGGTCAGCTTTCTTGGCCATGAGCTGTTCAAGTCGTGGGGCAAGGTTAAAAAGTACGGCCCGTATGATCTGATCATCATCGACCCGCCCTCTTTCCAGAAAGGCAGCTTCGCGCTGACCCGTGACTATCAGAAGATCCTGCGCAAGTTGCCAGAGCTGCTCAGCGCTGGCGGCACTGTGCTGGCATGTGTTAACGATCCGGGTATCGGCCCCGACTTCCTGATTGAGGGCATGGCGAATGATGCGCCAGCGCTGCGCTATGTCGAGCGTCTGGAAAACCAGCCCGAATTCAATGAGAGCGACCCGCAAGGTGGGCTCAAGGCGCTGGTATTCAAACTCGGGGCTTAAACAACAACGGCGCTGTTTGCAATCTGCAAGCAGCGCCGCTGAGTAACCGGGTATCTGCACGCGAAGTCAGAAGCTCACCGCCAGCCCCAGCGAGTAGCCGGACACGTTGTCACCCAGAACGTGACGCAAAACCAGACGGGTGCGGGTGATAAACAAGTCGTAGGCGCTCGAGTCGAACTCAATACCAAGGCCCACTGTTGAAAGCCGGTCGAAGCCCAATGCGCCGCGCTGATCACCCAGATACTCGGAGTGCGAAAACTCCAACACATAGCGCAACGGGCGCTGCATCACCACAAAGCCGGTCGGGGCGCGATAGCGTGACCACAGGTTAGCGGTTTCAGCGTTAGCCTCCCCGTCAACCACATCATCGCCAGACAACGTTTTCAGGTGCACGTAGCTGTAGCGCAGCTCGACATCGGCCTCGTAATCCGGCCGCACCCGCTCCCAGTCCAGCATCAGCGAGCCGCCCAAACCACCGGCCGCCAAATGACCGCCGTCGAGAAAATCAATCTGCCGATCGAGTTTGCGCTCAATCAGCAACCTCCCGGCGTTGATATCGCTGGTCATGTAGCCTAATGCAAAGTTGGCTATCGGCCGGATCACCACCTCTTCGCTCAAAGGAAAATCCCAGCCGATGCCACCTGTAGCCGAGACCGTGTTCCATTTCACCGGCAACACCCGTGACTCGTTACCGCCACTGGCAACGAATTTCGGGTCATAACGGCTGTAGCCCAACGCACCTTCAAGATACAGCGGTATCTCTTTGCTCAGGGTAGCGCCGCCGCCTAACTGGGTCATGCTCAGATCGGGATTACCGCCCTGCTTGTCGTTAATCTGCAACGAGCTGGAGGCCAGATCCGGAGTGATTGAGTACGCCATCAGGGCCAGTACGCCGTTGGTTCGCTCTTCAAGATCAATATCCTGAAGCACCA
>MDTG01046095.1_pt1 | contig 14847 bp, 9 predicted proteins | sample 811421 | NCBI WGS metagenome assembly MDTG01 (sample SAMN05326645, study PRJNA326480) | marine metagenome | isolation source: seawater | place: Pacific Ocean: South East | collected 2011
CAGCTCTCGATGGCGGTCGCCCTGCTCTTCAAGAAGCGGTTCGACCCCCGGGGACCGATGGACGACGCGACCTTCGAGGCCGAGTGCGAGCGGATCACCACCGAGGTCGAACGCACCGCTTCGAGCGAGACGTCGCGGACCGTGATCCTGACGATGCTCGACGCCGTCCGACACGTCCTGCGGACCAACTACCACGTCCACGGACGCTTCGGCCTCGCGTTGCGACTCGACCCGGGGTTCCTCCGCAACGACGACCGGCCGGCGCTCCCGTACGGCGTCTTCTTCGTGCACGGACGCGGCTTCGACGGCTTCCACGTCCGTTTCCAGGACATCGCCCGCGGCGGCCTCCGGGTCGTGATGCCCCGGAGCGAGGCCCAGCACGGGCGCGAGGCCGAACGACTCTACGACGAGGTCTACGGACTGGCGTTCGCCCAGCAGCTGAAGAACAAGGACATCCCGGAAGGGGGCGCCAAGGCCGCCATCCTCCTCGAGCCCGGCGCCGGAATCGACCGCTGCGTGAAGGCCTTCGTCAACTCGCTCCTCGACCTCATCACCCCCGAAGCCGAGACCCGGAAGCAGATCGTCGATCGAAGCGGACTCGACGAACTGATCTACCTCGGCCCCGACGAGAACATCACGCCCGCCCACATCGAATGGGTGGTCCGGCGGGCCGCGCTGCGGGGATACCCGCTCCCGACCGCGTTCATGAGTTCGAAGCCCGGCGCCGGCATCAACCACAAGGTCTACGGCGTCACCAGCGAAGGCGTCAACGTGTTCCTCGACGTCGCCCTGAACAGCGTGGGAATCGACCCCCGCCGGCAGCCCTTCACCGTCAAGATCACCGGCGGCCCCGACGGGGACGTCGCCGGCAACATGATCCGGATCCTGCATCGGGACTACGGCGACAACGCGAAGGTCATCGCGATCGGCGACGGCTCCGGCTGCGCCGAGGATCCCGACGGCTTCGACACCAAGGAACTGATGCGGCTCTTCGAGGAGGCCCTCCCGATCGCGGCGTACGACCGATCCCGACTCGGTCCCCGGGGTTCGGTGCACGGCGTCGACGAACCCGACGGCGCCCAGCTCCGAAACACGATCCACAACCGGGTGGTGGCCGACGCCTTCGTCCCCGCGGGAGGCCGCCCCGCGACGATCCACGCCGGGAACTGGCGGGACTTCCTGCAGGCCGACGGCACCCCGAGCGCCAAGGTCATCTCGGAGGGCGCGAACCTCTTCCTGACACCGGAGGCGCGGGAGCGCCTCGGCGAGGCCGGCTGCGTCATCGTCAAGGACTCCTCCGCGAACAAGTGCGGCGTGATCTGCTCGAGCTTCGAGATCTGCGCCTGCATGGTGCTCGAGGAATCCGAGTTCCTCGAGATCAAGTCGACCTACGTCGACCAGGTGCTCACGAAGCTGCGGGAGCTCGCCCGGCTCGAGGCCGAACTGCTCATCAACGAACACGAACGGCATCCCGAGACGAGCCTTCCCGAGACCTCGACGAAGCTGAGTCGAATCATCAACGCGGCTGCGCCGGCGATCGCGGCGTCGATCGCGGACTGGAGCGACGAGGACCTCGAACGCGGACGACAGCTGGTGATCGGCCATCTCCCGTCCGTCCTCCTCGAAGCGGGCGGGGATCGCGTCTGGACCCGACTCCCGGAGCGATACCTGCACTGGATGATGGCCAACCGACTCGCCTCGGGAATCGTGTACCGGGAGGGCATCGACTTCCTCGACGGGATGGAGCCGACCGCGGTCGCCGAACTCGCGGTCCGCTACCTCCGCAAGTCGTCGGAGCTCAAGGAACTGCTCGAGACCCTGGATGCGTCCGACGTGCCCGAACGCGACAAGGTCGCCCGGCTGCTGGAACGGGGCGGGATCCGAGCCCTTCTCCACGACGCCTGAACCGAGTTCCATCCCCGATCGACGGAGCCCTCCGCGCACCCCGGGGCGTTCCGACGCGCAGCCGACCCCGCCATCGCGGGACGCGGCGGCGGCCCGCCCTTGGGGACGGGCCGCCGCCGCGTGGGGTCGGTTCCACGAGCCGGCCGGGCCGGATCACGTCCACCAGGGCGTGGCGGGCGGCTCGAAGATGATCGCTTCGGTGAGGAATTCGATGGCCCGCTGCAGGCCCTCCTCGATCGACATGAGGGCGTCCTCGTGTTCGATCGACAGCACGTGGTCGTAGCCCTGCACCCGGAGCATCGAGACGAACGGCTTCCAGAAGTCGTGCCCGTGTCCCCAACCGCAGGTCCGGAACGACCACGAACGATGCTGGAGATCGGTGTACGGACGGGCGTCGTTGTACCCGTTGATCCGTCCCTGGTGCGGATTCAGCTCGGTGTCCTTCGCATGCACGTAGAACAGCAGTCCCGCCTCGCCGAGCACGCGGGCCGCTTCGACGGGATCGATGCCCTGCCAGAAGAAGTGCGAGGGATCGAGGTTCGCGCCGAGCACCGGCTTGCCCTTGAGACCCGAGGCCTTCATCGACCGTTCACTGAGGCGAATCAGCGTGTCCGGGTTGTAGGCCGAGAATCCGGGATGGGCCTCCCACGCGACCCGGACGCCGTGCTTGCGACAGAGCTTGGCCTGCGCGGCCCAGTAGGGGACGAGCACCTCGTCCCACTGGTAGGCGAGGATGTCGGCGAAATCGGGCGGCCAGGCGCAGGTCACCCAGTTCGGCGTGCGATCGGACTTGGAGCCGCCCGGGCAGCCGCTGAAGGTGATCACGACGTCGGTGCCGAGCTTCGGCGCGAGTTTCACGGCCCGCTCGAAGGCGGCGTGATCGGACCTCGCGATCCGCCCCGTCGGGTGCACCGGATTGCCGTGCACCGCCAGCCCGGAGATCTCGAGGCCGTGGTCTCGAACCAGCGACTTGATCCGATCCTGTTCCTTCTTGGAACCGAGGACCTTGGCGGGATCGAAGAATGGGGCACCGGGATAGGATCCGACGGGGATCTCGATCGCGTCGAGTCCGCTCTCTGCGCAGTAGGCGAGGGTCTCCTCGAGACCGCGTCCGGCGAACAGGGCCGCCATCACTCCGAGTTTCATGATCGCATCCTTTCGAAAGTTCGAACCCCGGAGGGGCACGCCCCGCCCGCGGGAAGATCCACCGACTCCGGGAGGCCGGACACCGGACCATCGAGTCCGGCTTGACGCCTCCACGGGACGGACTCCGCGGTCCGACGACGGGCCACGGGGGCGGCGAGCCTACCGCGCCATGGGCTCGAAGAGGCCGGTTTCGCGAGAGTTCCTTGCAGGGACCGCACCCGGCGGCGACACTGTCGGGATGCGCGTTCTCCTCAAGGGACCGGCGATCGTCACCCTGGCCGTCCTCGCCCTCGCGGTCGGTCTGGCCGTCCGCACGCTCGACGCCGAGCCGCCGCTGGCCTCCGATCCCGCGGTTCCGGTGACCCCGGAGACCGGATCGTCCGGGACTTCCGAGGCCGCGGAGATCGAGGTGGTGGACGCCGGGGAATCGACTTCCGACGCGATGGAAGACGCCTCCGAGGACGCGAAGCCTTCCCGGGTCTATCTGTGGGTCGACCGATACGAGGAGCTCGCGGCGGTGGTCGTCGAGGAGGATCGGGACCTGATCTCCGTGCGGGACCTCGACGGGAACATTCGAAGCTTCCCCAAGGCCCGGCTGCATCGGATCATCCGGCTGAACGACGTCGAGGAACCCCGGCCGGGTCTCGTCGAACTGCGGGACGGAACGATCCTCGCCGGCGACCTGGTCCGGGACGACTTCGATCAGGTCGTGATCAGGATCGAGGGCGTGAACACCCGGCTGCCGCGGGCGAGCGTGGTCCAGACCCGGCTCGATCTCTCCACGCCGGAGAAGTACCGACGCTTCCGGGACGGACTCGCGGACGACCAGTATCTCCGTCGATACGAACTCGCGGCGTGGCTCTTCGAGGAGGAGGCCTACGAACTCGCACGAGATGAACTGGCCGATCTCGTTCTTTCCTCGAAGCTCCCGCAGGCGCTCGATCTGCTCCGCCTCGTCGAGGCCCAGCTCCTTCTGGAAGCGGATTCCGCGGCGTCCAACTCGCCTTCCCCGATGGATGGCCGGACCCTCCGGGACGAACGAGGCACCGGCCCCGTCGACCTCCGGGACCTTCTCCCGAAGGAGATCCTGTCGAAGGAGGACGTGAACACCATCCGCGTGTACGAGATCGACTTTCGCGACCCCCCGCGAATGTTCATCTCCCCCGATTCGATCCGCGAGATCCTCGAGAAGTACGGCTCGAGCCCGCTCATCCCGGCGGACAGCGCTGGCCGCACCTCGATGTTCCGGGCACCGCCGGAGGAGATCGTCGAACTGCTCTTCAAGCTCAAGGCCCGCGATCTCTACTCGCGGATCGAAGTCGGTTCGGAGCCCGCGGCCCTCAACCTCTTCAGACGACGGGTCCACGACGCCTGGCTCATCCCCAACTGCGCGACCAGCCGATGCCACGGCGGGCTCGATGGGGGACGATTCTTCCTCCACCGACGCAATTCGAAGAGCGAGCGGGTTCGCTACACGAACCTGATGATCCTCGAGCGGTGGAACGAACTGGAGATGCCGCTCCTGGACTACCTCGATCCCGGACGTTCCCTCCTCATCCAGTACGGGCTTCCGCGCAACGAGGCAAGGTTCCCCCACCCCGAGGTCAAGGGCTGGAAGCCCGTCTTCGGCCGGGGCAATCCGCGGCTTCTCCGGGACGCCTTCACCTGGCTCAACTCGATGTACCGGCCTCGAACCACCTATCCGGTCGATTTCGAGGCCCCGGTGATCGAGACACCGACGCTCCCGGAGCCGGATTCACCGGATCGGGTGGACGATCGACGGGGACGATGATGCCCCGGCCGACGTTCCCCGGACGTCGAAACCGTTACACTTCCCCCTTCCCCCTGCCCGACCGGGACGCCACGGATCGAGATCCGCCCGGCGTCTCTCGAACCGGTTCGAAGACGGAGACGACGACGACCATGCAGCGACGGCCGCGCCTCATCACGATCCCCCTGCTCGCCACGTCCCTCGCGATCGGCCTCATGGGCTGCGGGGATGGAAGTTCCGACGGCGCCGACGGCGTCACGAGGATCAGCAACGAGTACGACACCCTCCTCCAGTCCCGATCGATCGTCCGAGAGGATCGGACCTCGATCGACGAGACCGCCGTCGAACTTCGCCGGCTGGCGACCGATGCCGACGAGCTCGGCCGGACGGGCGACCCGAACGCGGCGGCGATCCTCGCGGCGAACATCCGTTCCGCCGCGGGCACGTTCGAGGCCGATGAGGCGGGACGCCTCGAATCCGGGGCCCAGATGACCCGGACGCTGATCCGCGGCCTCGCCGGCGACGCCGAGCTGCTCTCGGCCGCCGCGGACTCGACGGCGTCGATGGACCCCGTCGCGGCCACGATCTTCCTCGGCAACGACGGTGCCGAGGCCGGCGCCAGGGTCACCGAGGCCGAGGCCCTCATGTCGTCGCTGAACCAGGGCCTCGCGCAGGCGCAGAGCCGTCGTGACTCCCGGCTCGAGAAGGCCCAATCCCTGGAGCAGAACGCCTCCGAGAGCGCCCGGACCGGGGTCGACGCCGGCCCCCTCGAGGGACTCGAAGACATCAACGCATCGATCGCGTTCCGCCGCGAGGCCCGCGCGAATCGCGTGGAAGCGGCGAGGAACGACATCGAGATGCAGTCCATCGCCCCGACGATCCGCGTCACCACGGTCCAGCGGGACGGCGATGCGAGCATCCGGGACAGCGCCCGCGCGGCCCGCGAGGAACTCGACGGACGAATCGAGGACAACCAGGCGTACGCGGAGACGCTGCGCCGCGACGTCGCGGAGATGGCCGCGAGCGTGATCGCCTCGATGGAGGAGCTCGAGCGGTTCGAGACCACGGAGATCATCCCGCGGTACGTCCAGGCGATGAACGACTTCAGCGGAGCAGCGCAAAGCGCCCGCGTCCTGACCCGGGGCGGGTCCAAGGCGGAGTCGTCGATCGGCGCCCGGACCATCTCGAACGCGGAGTTCGCGCGAGGTCGGGTGGCGTGGGACGCCGCCTCGACTCGGAACCGGACCGCGGACCTCGTCGCCCGCATCATCGCGAGCGGCCTGCTCGAGGACGACGCTTCGATGAGGTCGACCCTCGAGGAGGTGATCGCGAGACGGGACGAGTTCCTCGAGGATGCCGCGGCGAGCATGCAGCGCGCGATCGACGCCCTCGCGAACACCCGTTCCCGGGACGACACCGACGCCTTCATCACGCAGCGGATCCAGCAGGCGATCGAGGGCATCAACGGTGCCGACCTGGTGTCGATGGCCGACGCGGCCCGGAAGACCCGGGCCGCGGCCCGGGCCGCGGGTGGCGGATCGACGACGGGCGGCGGGACCGGCGGATTCGGAACGCCGGCCGCACTCGCGAAGTTCCTGAGCACGCCGGCCGTGGACGCGAACGCGATGGCGACCTATCGCAACGCGGTGGTGGCCGAATCCTCGACGGCCCAGGGCCTCGCGGAGATCTTCACCGCCCAGCTCGATCTCATGTCGGACCTCCTGCCGGCGATGACGAAGCGGTTCGGCGCCGAAGCGACGATCGCCGCGTTCAAGAACGCCGGCCAGGGCCAGTCGCCGTTCCCCGCCTTCTCCGTGGAATCGGTCGACGGTGGTTCCGCGAGGCTCGCGAACCCCACCATGTCCGTGGTCGCGACCAAGGGCCCCGCGGGCTGGCGCGTCGATCTCGACGCCACGCTCGAGCAGGATCCCCAGATGGAGATGATGGTCGCCATGGCCGGCCCCATGCTCAAGAACATGATGCGGGGACTCGGCGAGCAGTTCACGATCGTCACCGGCGAGGTCGAAGCCGGCGACTTCTCGACCGCCTCCGAGGTGGTGGCCGCCCTCCAGGAGAAGATGTCCGCGGCGATGGGCGGCATGGGAGGCCGCTGATCCGGACCGGCGACGACGCCGACGGAACCCGGGCGATCAGCCGTCCGGTGCCGATGCATCGAGGCTTCTCAGCACGTTCGCCGCGGTCTCCCGGACCGCGGCCTCCTCGCCGGGATCGTCGGCGATGCGCTCGATCCGCGTCCGCAGGGCCTCGCCCCCCGGCCGCTCGGGCGATTCCGCCAGCGCGTTTCCCGCACAGACCAGCGCGTTCCGCTTCCACATCCAGAGCGTCGCACGACGGGCGGCGGTGCCGCGCAACGCCTCGTTCCGAGCGTCCTCATCCCATTCGAGCACCTCGATGAGATCGACTCCCTCCCGACGCGGCGCGTAGTCCGGATGGATCGGAAGCGGATCCCGACGCGGCCGCGGAGTCGAGTGCGGGCACACCTCCTGGCAGACGTCGCAACCGAAGATCCAGTCCCCCGTCGCCGCCGCGATGTCGGGTTCGACACCGGCTCGATGCTCGATCGTCGAGTAGGCGATGCACCGCTTCGCATCCAGCGAGAAGGGCGTGATCGCTCCGGTCGGGCACGCGTCGATGCAGCGGGTGCAGCCGCCGCACGGATCCGCGGCGCGGTGTCGCGACGGGGTCGGTTCGAGCCGAAGCGTGGAGACCACGCCACCCAGGAGCAGCCAGCTTCCTCGCCCGGGCTCGATCAGGAGCGTGTTCTTCCCGACGAGCCCGAGTCCCGCCCGCATCGCGTGCTCCCGTTCGAGGATGGGCGCGGTGTCGACGCAGGGCCGGAAGTCGGCGCCGGGGTGGGCCGTGGACAGCGTCTTCGCCAGCTTGACCAGTCTTCCCTTCAACACCTTGTGGTAGTCGCGACCCCGGGCGTACCGCGCAATGCGACCTCGGGCCGGCGCGTCGGCGTCGATCGGATCCCGGCCGCCGTCGTGGTAACGATCGGCGACCACGATCATCGAGACCGCCCCCGGCAGGTACACGTTCGGATCGAGTCGCTCCTCGAGTCGCCTTTCGAGCCATTCCATGGAGCCGTGACGTCCCGCGGCGATCCACGCCCGCACCTCCTCCGCGTGGGCGGAGGGGGCGGCGTCGCACACGCCCGCAAGCGTGAATTCGAGTCGTCGACAGGTCTCGAGCACCATCGCCGTCGCGTCGACGAACTCCTCGCCGGGCCGATCGACGGCGCGGGTCACCGCAGGCCCGCCCATCGCGCGAGAAGTCCGGGCGGAACGTCGGGGACGAGACCTCCGGAACCCACGAGCGCCGCGGCGGCGGCGTAGCCGCTGCGGGTCGCCCCTTCCATCGTCGCGGGCCATCCGGTGTCGCACCAGTCGCCCGCGAGGTACAGGTTCGGAATGCCGTTCCCGCCGGGTCCGGGCCCGGGCCGGATGGCGTCGATCCCGGGCGTCGCCCGGAAGGTCGCCCGCTTCTCCTTCACGCTGCGGACTTCGACCGGCTCGATCCCCCGGCTCGAAGGAAGCGCCCAGTGGAGATCGTCCACCACTCGGCGACCGACCGTCGCCTCGTTGAGCCCCATCCATTCGTCGGCGGCGCTGATCACCGCGTGCACGTGATGGAGACCGGACTCGTCGACACCCTTGTCGAACAGCCAGTGGGTGTCCCGACCGGGAAGCACGAGGTGGGGATAGGAACGAACGTCGTCACGCATCACCGGCCGCTCGAAGAACAGGTGCACGCCGAGGATCGGACTGGTCTCGAACTCGTCGAGGTGGGTCAGCCGGGGGTCCGACGCCCGCATCGGCCCGGAGGTGATCATCGCGAGTCGGTCGGGCGGAATCGCGCTGACGATCGCGGCCGCGTGGATCAGTCCCTCGTCGGTGACCACGCCATTGGCGCGGATGCCGTCGAAGGCGATGCCCCACACGGACGTGCCGAGCCGGAAGGTGCCCCCCGCCTCCCCGATGATCCCCGCCGCCGGGTCGTAGAGGGATCGCAGGTCGCAGGTCGCCAGTCCCATCGTCGCGTGCCAGCCACCGGCGAGGAAGCCCTCCTGGAAGACCTGCATCGCATGGTTTCCCGCGACTTCGCCACAGGTCAGGTTGCACGCCCCCACCACCACCGGCTCCCAGAAGAGCCTCCGGGCGTCGGCGGACTGACCCGTCTCGTCGAGAAACGCGGCGAAGGGCCGGTCCGCCCATGCCGCTCTCCCCGCGAAACCCATCTTGACGAGGCGGCGCATGGCCTGCCCGATGAGGATCTTGGTGTCGGTGGAGAGGAGTCGCATGCGGAGGAACGCGGGACCGAAATGGGCGGGGGCCGGCAGGCGGGCGGGCCGAAGTCGATCCGGCCGGCGCGGCGAGTTCGCCCACCAGGTCTCCGGATGCCATTCGATGCGGTCCGCGACCCCGAGCCGCTCGTAGAGGTCGAGGACGTTCGAGCAACACCCCATGACCACGTGCTGGCAGTTGTCGAGCAGGCGACCCGAACGGGGATCGTCGAAACTCGTCGCCCGTCCGCCGAGCTTCCGGCGGGTCTCGAGCACGATCGGTTCGAGGCCCGCCTCCGCGAGCCGGATCGACGCCGCGATCCCCGCGACCCCGCCACCGATGACCACCACGCGCTTCACGACGACGCCCTCCGCGACCGGCGGCGGGCCCGCCAGGCGATGGACATCTTGCGGATGGACCCGAGACTCACCCGGGTCCGGACGATCCGCTCCGGGTCTCGATCGATGCGTCGAAGCAGCTCGTGGTAGATCTCGGTCATCGCCCAGCTGGTCGCGCGACAGGGACCGTCGAGGTGGGCCTCGAGACCGGCCGAGGCCTCGAAGCGGGCCTCGGCATGCGCCACCTGGCCCCGGACGAATTCGCGGCAGCGCACCGGATCCCGCCAGGCGAGCAGGTCGTCGATGCCCATCGCCGCGGCATCGAGCTCGTCGGCCGGAACGTACGTCCGCCCGCGCTGTCGATCCTCGCGCAGATCGCGGAGGATGTTGGTCAGCTGGAACGCCTTTCCGCGATCGACCGCCATCCGATCCACCTCGGGGCTTCCGTCGTTGCCCCAGATCCGGACGCAGATCAGCCCGACGGTCGAAGCGACCTGCCAGCAGAAACGCTCGAGCGTTGGACGGTCGGGACAGTTCTCCCAGTCGAGGTCCGCGTCCTGCCCGTCGATCATCGCGTCGAACGGCTCGCGATCCAGTCGGTATCGCTGGATGGCGTCGCCGAAGGCCCGCCACTGGGGATCCGCCCCGGTCTCGCCGACGAACACCCGGTGCGTCCGGTCCCGGAACGCCGCGAGTTCCCCGCGTCGCGACTCCGGCGTCGCCCGCTCCTCGTCCGCGATGTCGTCGGCCTCCCGCATCCATGCGTAGATCGCGTAGAGCGCGGAACGCCTCGGTTCCGGCGTGAGACGAAGCCCGTACCAGAAGTTCCTCGCCCGCGACCTCACGATGCGGCCGCACGCGTCGTAGCCACGCGCGATCTCCGGATCGAGGCGGGTCATGCCACCACCTCCCGCTTCGGTTCCGTCCTTCGCGAGGCGCGGGTCCCGGCCCAGGCCCGGAGGACGATCCCGAGCTTGTCGATCCGACCGAGGGCGGGCCGGTGGAGCACCGTCTCGTAGTCCCAGTCCTCGATCAGCCGGAGCACCCTGGCGCCGCCGGTGGCGAGCACCTCGATCACCGGGGCCGCCCTCGGGCCGAGCATGCCGGGAAGCTCCCCGCCGAATCCGAACTTCTCCCAGGTTCGATCCACGCAGGTCTTCACGAGCCGACGGGAGGACTCGAGAAAGGTTCCGTCGCAGGACCATCCCTGGGCGGCGGTTCGCCGGAAACGGTCCTCGAAATCGTCGATCTCGATCGACTCCCTCGGGATGTAGATCCGATCCCGGTCCAGCAGGTCGCGACGGAGATCCTGCCAGTGATTCGTCAATTGCAGCGCCGTGCAGATCGCGTCGGACCGTTCGAGCTGTTCCGGCGTCCCGGGTTCGTCGAGCAACCGAAGCACGATCCGGCCGACCGGATCCGCGCTGCGCCGACAGTAGTCGAGCAGTTGATCCCAGGTCTCGTATCGATCGACGGTCTGGTCCTGCTCGAAGGCCGACACCAGATCCTCGAACGGCCGACGATCCAGACCGAACCGATCGATCGTCGGTGAAAGCGCACGAAACACCCAGTGGCGAGGTTCCCCGTCCCAGGCCGCGTCGATCTCCGAGCGCCACCATCCGAGCAGTTCGAGCGAACGCGCCCGATCCCCGATCTCGTCCCCGAGATCGTCCGCGGTCCGGCAGAAGGCGTAGACCGCCGCGAAATCGTCCCGCACGTCGCGCGGGACCAGCCGGGTGAGGACCGAGAAGTTCTCGCGATGCGACCTCGCGAGCCGCAGGGCGCGGTCCCGGGCCTCCTCCACGGTGATTCCCGAGCCCCCCGAGGACGGGGCGTCGGGGCCGTGGAGGGCGAGATCTTCATGGATGCGTCGGTCGGTCATCGAAGCGTCGAAAACGTGGGTTTCGGGATCTTTCGAGTGTATCCGGATTGCGGTCCCGACCGCCCGAATTCGTCTGTGGCGGATCAGGGACTGCTACCATTGGCGGCGATGGTCTCGTCTGTCCTCCCGCCGGTCGTCTCTCCATGAAACTGATCCTCGCGAATCCCCGCGGCTTCTGCGCCGGTGTGCACATGGCGATCGCCGTGGTCGACGAGCTGATCGGGATCTTTCCCGACGAGACGATCTGCGTCTACCACGAAATCGTCCACAACCGGCACGTCGTCGAGCGCTTCAAGGAACAGGGCGTGATCTTCGTCGAATCGATCGGTGACGCCCCCGATGGTTCGGTGGTGGTCTTCAGCGCCCACGGAATCAGTCCGGCGATCCGCGCCGAGGCCCAGGCACGTGACCTCGTGACGATCGACGCGACCTGCCCGTTGGTGACCAAGGTCCATGCGGAGGCGATTCGCTACAGCCGGCGGGGATACCAGATCGTCCTCATCGGTCACGCGAACCACCAGGAGGTGATCGGGACCCGCGGGGAGGCCCCCGATGCGATCCAGATCGTGGAGACTCCCGACGACATCCCCGGCCTCCAGATCGACGACCCGGAGAAGGTGGTCTACCTCACGCAGACGACGCTCTCCACCGATGACGCGGACGTGGTGATCAACGCCCTCAAGGAGGCGATCCCGACGATCCAGGCACCGCCGAGCGGCGACATCTGCTACGCGACCACCAATCGCCAGAACGCGGTCCGGGCCATCGCCCCCCACTGCGACCTGGTGCTCGTGGTGGGCAGCCGGAACAGTTCGAACAGCGTCAGGCTCACCGAGATCTCCCAGAACGTGGGGACACCTGCGCAGCTCCTCGACGACAAGAGCGAACTGCTCGACGAATGGTTCGACGGCGTCGAGACGGTCATGATCACCGCGGGCGCGAGCGCCCCCGAGGATCTGGTGAACGATCTCATCCTCCATCTGGTGGAGATCCACGGCGGCGAGGTCGAACAGTGGGACATCGATCGCGAGACGGTTTCCTTCGGCCTCCCGCGCGAGATGAAGAAGCTGATGCGAAGCCGTGGCCTGGACCCCCTCGGACGCACCCTCACCGTCGACGGCGCCGGCGATCTGGATCGCCTGCTCGACGAGCACGACATCCCCCATCGGACCATCGACCTCACGATCGGCGCGTCCGAATGAAGCCGGCGAGAACCGCGTCGTCGCCGCGACGCGGCGCGAGCATCTTCGACCACGACCCGGAGTCCCTCCGCGCCTGGGCGATCGAACGGGATCTGCCCCGCTACCTCGCGGACCAGGTCCTGCGATGGGTCCACGAACGAGGCGTGATCGATCCGGCGAAGATGACCGACGTCTCCCGTCGCGGCCGGGAACTCCTCCTCGAGTCGATTCGATTCGGGGAGGCGGTCGAACTCGCGGCACCGCTGGCGAGCGACGGAACCCGGAAGATCCTCCTCGGCTGGCCGGATTCCGACGAGACGGGCGGCGCATCGCTCCCGGTGCTCGGCGAGGAACCGGAGAAGCAGACGGAGTGCGTGATGATTCCGGCCGAGGACCGGCGCACCGCCTGCATCTCGAGCCAGGTCGGCTGCCCGGTCGGCTGCCGGTTCTGCGCGAGCGGGCTGGGCGGACTGGAAGGGAACCTGACCAGGGGCCGAATCGTCGAGCAGGCGTGGCGACTCGGTCGCCTCCCGGGTTCGGGTCGGATCACCAACGTGGTTTTCATGGGCATGGGCGAGCCGCTCGCGAATCTCACCGCGGTGACCGCGGCGATCCGGACCCTCCACGCGCGGTGGGGCCTCGGGATCTCGGCGCGCCGGATCACCGTCTCGACGGTGGGACTGCCCGCCGCGATCCGGAAGTTCTCGACCTTCGACCTTCCGGTGACGCTCGCCCTGAGCCTCCACGCCCCGAACGACGAGCTTCGCCGCGAGATCATCCCCTGGGCGACCTATTCGACCGTTCCCGAACTCCTCGACGCGTGCCAGGAGTACTTCCGACGTTCGGGACGCGAGATCACCGTCGAATACATCCTGCTGGGCGGATTCAACGATCGCGTCGAACACGCGCGGGAGCTCGCGGCCCACGCGGGACGCCTGCGCTGCAACATCAACCTGATCCGATACAACGAGGTCGCGGGTCTTCCCTTCCAGCGTCCGTCGTCGGACGACGTGCATCGATTCCAGGCGGAACTCCGGAGACGCGGGGTGAACGCGCACATCCGCGCGAGCCGCGGACGGGACATCGCCGCGGCGTGCGGCCAGCTTCGGCACGAACGCCGCAACGCGGGACTGCCCCAGGCGCACGAAGCCCGCTGATCCGGTCAGTCCCCGGCCCGCCCGAGTCGGACGAGGACCGACACCGGGGTCTCGTGCAGCCGGCCGTCCGCCGCCAGGTCGTGCCAGGATCGCAGCACCGTCGACCACCGGGCGTAGGCGTCGGGATCGTGGATCTCCCGGATCGCGCGGTCGATGCCGCTCTCGATCGCGACGCGTCTCGCCCTGGTCTCCCGATCGCCGCGACGCGATTCGGGGACGAACCTTCCGATCCTCGCCACGATCGGCGGCAACCAGTCCCGGATCGGGATCTCGGCCCGCATCCGTCGATCGAAGGCGACGAGGTCGACCCGCGCGAGATAGACGCGTTCGATGCGATCCCCCCGGGCCCGACGCACGCCGAGTCGGCGACGCAGCCGGCGACGGTGGTCGAGACTGCTGGCCGCGACCGCGAGCGCGAACACGTCCCGGGCCAGCATCGCCTCGCCGAGCGGAAGGATCGCGAGCCGCGTCAGTTCACGACCGGTGTCACCACGATCCGCGGCATGGAGCTCACCGATCCGATCGAGGTACTGGTCGACCAGTGGTCGCCCTCCCCGCCGGAAGAGACTGGCGACCGCGAGCAGGAGATCGTCGAGCGAGACCCGACCGGATTCGGTCTCCAACAGCCCGGGAACCGTCTCCAGGAGTCGTTGGATTCGCTGGTCGAGCCAGCGTGCGGAGGTGAACCCGCGATGCAGGCGGCTCTCGAGCACGATCTCCCGCCGCCGCCGCGCGAACGGCTCGAGGACGCTCGAGGACTGTCCCTCCCGGACCTGCGACGACGTCGCCAGAAGCCTTCCGAACCGGAAGGCCTCGCCGGTGCGGCCGAATCCGACCCGCTCGAGACGCTGGGCCGCCTCCGTCACCGCCTCGAGCGAGACGGGCACGAGACCGCGCTGGTACGCGATCCCCACGAGCACCACGTCCAGCAGCCGACGGTTCCCGAACTGCTGGATCACCCTGGGCAGGATCGCGTCGACGAGATCGAACGGGGTTCCACAGTGACGTGCGGACTCCGATTGCAACATCGACCCCAGGTCGGTCGCCGATGCCCGATCGTCCGGCGGCGGTTCGGTGTTCGCGATGATGGCGGTGCGACCCGGAGTGGCGACCTGCAACGCCGGATCGGCGGCGATGGCGCGCAACGTCTCGACCGGATC
>MDTG01265687.1_pt1 | contig 14847 bp, 10 predicted proteins | sample 811421 | NCBI WGS metagenome assembly MDTG01 (sample SAMN05326645, study PRJNA326480) | marine metagenome | isolation source: seawater | place: Pacific Ocean: South East | collected 2011
CCGCGACCACGCAAACGCACCCGAACACCCGACGGACGCGAATACAACGAGTGCATTAGAACGAGGTAACGGAGGTAACGAAGAAGAAGAAGAAGCCGTTCGCGCTGCTCAACCTGGTACGAGAAACGAGACGCGAGAAGAGAGGAAAAAGGAGAAGCAGTCTGTTGGAGTGGAAGGAAAAAATCAAAAAGACGGTTTACGACGACGGCGAAGCGGAAGAGGGAAAAACGACGCTAAAGAAGATAAAGATGATGATAACGATGTTGATGCTGACGATGATCCAAACAAGAAACTGGAAAGACCGCGAGGAAAAAGACCACCGATGGAGAATTTTATCGTGCGTTTTCTTCGGATTCTGTGGACGTACATAACTATTCTATTTTCGCTCTCGATGGATGCCGTCGTGTTCTTCTCACCGTCGACGAAATCGAGACATCGAGCGAGAGGACATCATCACCACCACCACAATGAAAAAGAAACAAAAGTTAATCCAACAGATATAAACGATGCAGAGTTTTACGATTTTGTGAAGAGCTCGCGGCAAATGATGATGAAAGAGATTGGGAAAGAAAAACAACATCAAGCGAACAATAGAAGCGAGAGGCCTGCGGCAAAGTCCAGACAAAAAGCCGTCGCATCATTGACGCAAGAACAATACGAAATTCGCCTTTTGAAAGCGCGATTGGCAGAGCTCGAGCAAGCATCGAGAGGGTGAATGAAGTAAGTACGAGGAGTAGTAAAGCACTTAGTTTTGAATTCTAGTAAAATAGTATAAGTAGTATTTTACAGCGCATTTTTTATCCACCGCATGTCTGCACAAAGCATATCGTCTTTGAGAGAGTACATCGCTTGCTCTTGTGGAATGTTTAAGCTTACCTTTTGCAGCCGACGCATGTATCCAGGGTCGGCCAATACCAAACGCATGGAATGTAGGCGACACACGATGGTCGTTTCGAAACCCGTTGGAAGCGATTGCACAGAATGGTTCATGCACAGCTTCTCGTGAACTTCGAGAACGTCGGAGACGTACACTTCTTTATAGCCAAGTTGTCTCGTGCGCAAAAGTAAAGCTGCGAGGAAAATCCGTTCGTGCTTCGAAAGTCCTTTCAACATTTTCATGTACGTCGCCGAAAACATTTCGTTTTGCGCCTTGGATATATCGCTTGGCCCGCATCGAGAGACACAGTTCAATTCTCCTGATTCGCGTTCGCGCTCGATCCTCGCCTCGGCAATTTCGATGCCTCTCCGGCACAACTCCAAAGCCCTTCGGGCGTCGCCTGAAATTTGCGCCACTTTCATGCTAGCCAGTTGCACTGCATTTTGCGTAATCGCGTCGTATTTACCGTCACCGCTATAATCACCCGTCGAGCGTAAGCGTGCTTCGATAATTTTTATCAGTTCGGATGTGTTGTATGGATTAAATGTCACCCGACCAGAGCCTAGGCGAGATGCGATTTTCGGCAACAAACGCTCCGGTAAATCCATCGTATTTGCAATGCCAATGACAGCGATATTGCTCGCTTTGTACGTCGGCCAATCAAATATGTTATACAATACAGATTGCGTTTGCGTGACGAGAACATCGAGCTCGTCCACGACGAGAACGAGCACTCTTCCGTCCGACTCTTTGCCTTCCTTGAACCGTTTTTCGAGCCATTCTGCCGCGCGGCTCGGTGAAAATCTTCTGCCCGTGAGCTCCTCTGCGATTAAACTATAGGCATGTTGCGGCGTTTGTAGCCTCAAACCGTTCATTTCGATGTGGGTAAACTTTGGGACTTTCTTATTAGCGGCTTCTTGGCGCAACGTTCTTATAACTTCGCGAACTGTTGCCGTTTTCCCAGTGCCGGGAACGCCCGAAATGTAAAGCGAGTTGCCGAGACATGAAGACGCACCACCGTACCCACCGATCGCATTTTTAGTAAACTGCATGATCTTTTCACGCTCCTTTTCTCGACATTCTAACTTCGCCGGGACAGAACTCAACTGTAACGCTTTTCTCGCGCGCTCAATTGCGGTGCGCGACCCATTATTTTGAGCCGAGTCTATGGCCAAGACGCCAGATTTACCCAAGCCAATGGCTTCTTTCCATTCTGACGATGCATTCGCCCCTTTTTTAGATGCCGCAGCTTTCTTTGCCGCTGCAATATCTGCTTTCGTTTGTCGCACGTGTGCTGCCCTTGCTACCTTTCTTTTCTCTTTTTGATTATCGTAATCTTCATCGTCGCCTGAGCTTTCGGTTTCGCTCCACAGGATATTTTTAGCCTCGGCATCAAATTCATCTTCCGAGAAATCAGAGTCTTCCCATTCGGTTCTCCGCCGAAAGCGGGAAAAGTTTTGGTCGTATGAATACTCACACATGTAGACGTCGTCGTCGCCGCCAGAGGAGCGGAACGCGGCAGGCTCGAGAACTTTTGCGCGCATAAGAATTGCGGCACAGTTTTCCTCCTCTTTCGTGTTCGTAAGAAACACTTCTCGGCGAATGTGATGACGTTGCCTTCCCGTGTGCGTATGTTCCGGTAACACGTACAAGCGAGCGATAAACTTGAATGCCTCCTCTCGAACTTTTGGATCTTTGTCGTTGAGTTCATCCACGTTTGCCCAGATGCTCTCGATTCTAGCTAAGCAAAGTCTCCCTGCCAGAAATTCACCGCAAGGTGTGCGCCTCTCGTGGAAATTTTGCGGAGCGGCAATACCAGAAGGTGCAGCAACGCACATTGGACAACTCCAAAATGTCTCTTCTGGCACGTGATCTAGTTTTAAACACTGAAGATGCCATGATCTCACGCAATAATCGCACTCGAGAATTTCTGATTCGACTGCTTTGCCATCCGCGCCTTCCTCGAAGCCCGGCATTTTGCAAAGCTCACAGATGTGGTCCACATCTTCAGGAAAATCAACCGTTTCTGGAGTACACACGTAAACATCGTCACCGACTTTGAACACTTCGTCTTCAACTTTAACTTTTCTGTAAAACTTCTTTTTGTTCCACTCCCCTTTCGGAGATCTCTGTTGCTTGTTATTTCTATTAGAAGGTAAAGCTAAAGCAAGAGCAGATTTGGAGCTCTTCATTTCAGACGTTCGCACGTCGTTCTTCTCCGTCAAAACGTGCCCTTTTTCGTTGCGAGCGCGGTTTTCTGACGCTTTCTTCCCTTTAGTTGCCTTGGTGTTATTTTCGTTCTTCCATTTTTTCTTCGAGTTCATCATCGACACATCACCTTCGTTGATGTTCCGCTTCTTCTTGTTCCGGTTTCTGCCATATCTTTTTTCTTCTTTTTTAAACAAATCAAGGTCTTTGTCTGAGCTTTCTTCTTTTTCAGGCGAGACGTACACTATCGGTGCTGACATTCTATTCTGTTTTGGAGATACAAGGTATCGGCTGCGTTTATTTGCATCAGCTTCTTCCTTTTCGAAGCCGTTGTCGTTATCGTCTTCGGCGGCGGTGGCATCAGCATCAGCATCACCAATGTCGTTCACGTAGGCCAAATGCTTCTTCGCGTATGCAATCCCCTCTTCTTTATTGTCTAAATGATCGTAGATTGCCGTGTAAAGCGTTCTCAAATCTTCGAGACACATCACTTCTAACTCTTCATTCTTTTTCCCTATGTACCGAAACAACTCCTCATCATCATGTTCATTGAAAAGCCTCAGCAGCTTAACCCTGCTGAAGTTATCCACGCCTCCTCCCTTATTGACGGCATCCATAACTTTCCGTTTCCGCTCGGTGTCCAACGGTTTCCCTTCTCTTCGTTTATTACTTTTATTGTTATTGTCATTCGGAGGAGACGCAAAACCATTATTATTTTCGCCCAGGGTCTTCTGTTTCTTTCGCTCCCGATTTTGAAAATTATGCCCGTGTTTTGCTTCGGTACCTTTACTGCTACCATTACCAGTCGCCTTATCTCGTGCATACGCGACTAGCTTTTGTAACTCCAAATTTGCTGGCCCTTTCTTCTTCCCCTTCCCTTTGTTCTTGACGTTCTTATTCTTCTTTGCCTTTGTCTTCATCTTCTTTGACGTCTTTCAAAACACCACCAACTCTCGTCCCCGAATCCTCCTCTTTTTACGGAGAATGATTCTTTTCTGCCTTTCACGCGCCTCGACTCTGTCAAAATAAACAAATATTTCTTCTCCGTCGTTCGCACCGCGCGCGAAGACGTGCTTTGCGCGCGTCGTGTTGATATTCGTGCCTATATCGAGGGATTTTTCTGGCGAGAAAGAGAACTTTGAGTTGTCAAAAATAGAGACTGATGATACATACACACTTCTTTTTGTTGGTGGTGGTGTTTGTCATTTGTTGCTTTTGTCTTTTCGATTACGAAATAATAATTTTGAATTTTTTCTTTAAAATTCGCACTTTGGGACGGGAGAAAAAAACATACGCAAAAAGCGCTCTCTCGAAGAGGGAAGAGAAGAGAGCGAAAGAGGTAACATGTGCACGCGATGATGAGTGCGATGCGTTGTTCTGCGATTATGCTGAATGCGTTGATACCGCCCCGCGATGCTTTTACTTCTCATCTGTATCATCGTCGTCGTGCGAATAGGAGAAAGATGCTGTGCACCACTTCCCGAGCGATGATACGCACGACAACTACGCGAAGAACTTCAGAAGAAGAAGAAGAAGAAGAAGCGAGCAGAAGAAGAAGAAGAAGAAGAAGAGGAAGAAGAGAACATAAAGCGCTGGCACCGATATTTTCTTCTTCTTCTTCTTCTTCTCGTTGGAGAAGTCCGTCGGGTATCCCTCGAGCGCGTCGTGAGGAAAGAGCTGAACAAGAACAAGTAAAACAAGAAGATTTACTTGCGACTCTAGTACGAACGTGTTTTGTGGATATCAACCGACCGCCAAAAGAGGCAGAAGAAGTGGTCGAAATATTGAGGGAGAATTGGTTCGATGACATTGACGCTTTGATATGCAGTGAAGACGGGACGATTTTAGTGAAACCAGAAGAGTGGACGGCGATGAAACTACCGATGAAGTTGTACAACGCGGTCTTGGCACGCTTGGCGGGTTCATCAGGAGAAAAGAATAAAGCAAAAGATGACGTCGAGCATTCGAACGCAACGGCGAAAGGGAGAGAGGGAGACGAGGATAAAGCAGTTCCTATGAAATTCACCGACATCGATGGATGGATAGGAGGTGATCTTCCTCTCGATGCCCGTTTGCCTTTACAATCGAGACTATACTTTGAAGATAATGATAAAAAGAAACTGTCGACGGAATACAGGACGAATAGACGACCGGGAGACGTGCCTTTGAGCGAGCAGCGCGTGACCTCGCGTCGAAGATTGCCAGATTACGCGATCAGCGAAAACAATCTACCTAAAACGCTCGAGAAAGAGCTCGATAAATTCGTTCGAGATATGACGACGCGACGCGTCGGGCAACAAGGCGTCCCAGTTCGTGCGCAGACGGTCAAAAACCATCGCGATGTTGCTCGAGCTTTTTGTGGGTATTTGATTAACGTGAAGGGCTTGGATGAGAACGCTGAAAACTACAGCTTAAAGGATGCGTTTCCGTCTTCAGATTCTGAAGGCGCGCAGTATGCCATCGAGTACATGCAATGGATGGTTGAGACGCGAGGGATACTAAGTTCCACGGAAGATGCGTACGTGCGTTCGCTCATTGCTGTTGCAAAATGGCTCTACCCTCCGTTGCCAAAATCATCATCGGCATCGACATCATCAGCATCTTCCAGATCCAATAAAAATAAGAACTCTTTACTATCAAGTACTGGTGAAAAAATCAATACGGATTTAGTGAAGGAACTGATGCGATTGCAACGCGGTTCGAGAGCGCGTGCACGAGTGGCCCCGAGAGCGGCGGATGAATCCAAGAAATGGTTAGATTGGCCAAAATATCTCGTTCTGGTCGAGTGTTTGAAGCTCGAGTGTGCCGGCTTCGATAAGCGCGGTAAGCCGAGGAATAAAGCAGACATTGCAAGAAGCATACAACTTTACCTCATGTTCGCGGTTTTAGCATGCGTACCCGATCGCCAGCGAACGTTGCGTGAGTTGGAACTTAACCGAACGTTGTTTTATGACTCGTCCACGAAAATGTGGTTAATTAAGCACAACGCCGCCGATTATAAGACCGGGAACGTGTATGGCACGCGTCCGAATTTGGTACTTGACCCGCGCATTTATCCAGGTTTGGAGCTTTGGTTGAACGAATACCGCCAGACGTTTGAACCGAAACACAATTTCGTCTTTACGAGACCAAACGGCCAACCATACACTGCGTCGGAGTTGTCACGAGCATTCTCGCGATGCGCTTTACGTGTGACGGGACAAAAGGTCAATCCGCACTTGGTACGAGATATGATTATTACACACGTAAGAGGTCAAGGCGTTGCCTCTGATAACGAGTTAGAGGCATTGGCCATGTACATGGGACATTCATCCGCGATGCAAAAAGGCACTTACGACCGAAGAACTACCTCGCAAAAGGTAGCCCCAGCAGTAAGCTTGATGTCGCTCGTGAACAAAAGCACCAACAAGAAGGACGTGTAAAGTTTTAGATTATGTTGTAAATTGCCAGTAGTTTTAGTGTTAGAGTTAAATTGTAATAGAATTTGATGTAAGTTTTAGCGTGGTATCTGCGAGCGACTCGAGGAGCGATTTCTATTCTGTGTGTGTTTGTAAGGTGTCAATAAAGTCGAATTCATCTTCACCCAAAATTATTAATTATTTTTTTTTTCTCAGAAGAATCTTTACAATTTCAGCGGTAGTCGAAACTCGCCCGCTCAACTCCTCTTGAACGTGAGAGAGAGAGAGAAAGAGAGAGAGAGAGAGAGTTTTCAAACGTATCCACACTGCCTAACGAACTTGTCACAACACCAAAACACCTTCTTCTTCCTCCTCTTCACCACCGTCAGGAAAACACCTAAATTTCTCTCTCTCCATTTTTAGGGGGCGGAGGTGATCGAATTTGCCTTCTGCGCGCGCCTTTGTATACATACATATACATACATAAAAAGGAAAACCATACGTAAAATATGACTGTCACGGCGAAAGACCGGTTGATCTTCACCTTATCCGCCTTGAAAGGCTACTCGGTCGACGTGCAACTCACGTCCGGACTGTTACTCAACGGCGTCTTAGCCGACACTCGAGAAATAGAAAGTCACATCGTTTTGGCGTACGCGTGGACTCGATTTCTTACGCCTCGAGGTCCAAACGGAGAAGAACCGAAGAAAGCGCCAAGAAAGAAACCGGACAAGTTGAAGAAAGTTATGTTGGAAGACATTGCGTAGATTCAAGCGTTCACCGTTGGGATGTCCGACCTGGCCTTGGGGCCATCTCGAATGAACGACATGAATGACTTTACTGATGGGGGGATTTCCAAAGGCGCAACGGGGCAAAATCGAACGTTGGTCGCTTGGACGCCCGGAGACGATGACACCTCAGCCAACGTTGGGGGGTTGGAAGACGGACAAGGAGGAGGTGGACGATCAAATGGACGATTTGATACAAAAGGCGGCGCATGGGGAAGGAGGGCACCGCCTGGACAATGGGATCAGTTCGCCGCTAACAAACAATTGTTCGGCGTGGAAACTAAATTCGACGAGTCTGTTTATACGACACAAATCGACAAGTCCAAAATTGGCATCTCTGAAGAAGAAGCCGCACGAATCGCGAGAGAAATTGAGGGTAAAGTGTCCTCGAATCCGCACGTTGCGGAAGAGAGAAACCAAAAACTCATCTCGGATTTTGACGATGACGAAGAAGCGAAGTATTCGTCCGTCTCGAGAGCACCTGGTAGTGAAGGCTTCAAAGCGGCGCCGCCACCGTCGAAACCAGCGTGGGGATCAACAGCTGGTAAAGTGCCCGCGAGTGTGGCATCTATGGCGGACGCAAAGAAGACAACGGCGGAATCCACGGCGCCGATGGCGCAACAAGCACCCACTGCTCCGGTGACGGAAGCGAAAAAAACGCCGACTGGTTCGAAACTATCTGCTGATGCGCCAGCCTTTACTTTGTCTGCGAAAGCTTCTGCTTTCATCCCGACGAAGAAGCCCGCTGTGGCCGTTGCTGCACCGCCAATGCAATCGCAGGACGCCATTAGCGCCGCGCAACGAGCAGTCATCATGAACTACCAGGCACAGATGGCACAAATGAACATGATGATGGGGTATGGCATGGGCCCTGGTGCTCCGTATGTTAACCCAATGATGCAATACGCGCCACAAATGCACGTTGGTGGTCAATTTGGAGGAGACGGTGGGATGCATCACATGGGTGGTGGAGGCTATCAAAGAGGAGGTTTCCAACATCATCAACAACAACACTATCAACAGAGGCAAAATTTTCAACCGCAACAGCAACAAATGAAACAACCACCACCTCCAGCAGCAGCAGCGGAAGAACAACAAACTCCCTCCTCCGATTAGCGGATAGTGTTAGGATTATGGTTAGGGAGAGAAAGAGAGAGAGAGAGAGAGAGAGAGGTAAGGTGTAATAAAAAAAGAAGTGTGGAAAAGAATTTTTATATTTCTTCCCTCCAATTCTCGTCAGAAAAATAATGCGGTGTGCGAGCGTCTTAGCGAATGCGCTCGCTCCGTTCTCTTCGTATTCCATTTTCGCTCAAACGCAGTGCCGAAGAATAGTATCATCTTTAAATTCTTCCTCTTCCTCTTCTTCTTCTTCTTCCTCTTCTTCTTCTTTCCTAGAGGAAACCGTGCCGAGAGTCACTTTGAAAAGAGTTCCACGCGACTCGACGGAAAAAATTTCTGAATTGCTTGAAACGTTTGGGTACACAGAGTTTGCGCAAGTGAATGACGATGCCTTCAAAGGAACGGATCAAGAGGAAGAAATTTTCTACTCCAGAGACTCCAAAGGGAACGAGTGGGAACGGAAGAAGCAATGGTTGTTTAATAACGTACAGTTATATTTTAGCAAAGACGTTCTTATGAGCGACGCGAAGAAAGCCGTAAAACAGTTGGAAAGCGAGTTGGGACCGATGAATGCTATCTACGACAACGTCGACGCAAACAATTGGCAAAGTGTCGTTTTGGACTCCTACAACGATATCCTCGTAGATGATGAGTTCATCATACGATGCGCGAGGACAAATGGGGAAATTTCAAAACAGAAGAACGAAACATACAAAACGGACATCCTGCTGACGCCCGGCTTGGCGTTCGGGACGGGAGGACACCCAACAACACTTTTGTGTTTACAGTTTCTGAAAAGACACATAAAAGCGGACGATGAGATGGTTGATTTTGGTTGTGGAACGGGTATTCTTGCGATTGGAGCTCTAAAATTAGGTGCTGGCCGAGCGTACGGAGTAGACATTGATGCCATGGCAGTTGAAGCAGCGAAGGCCAACGCGGTCATCAACGGCGTCCAAGACAAGTTCAAAGCGGTGCTCGGCGACGGGACGGAACTGGACGCTGAGGAACCGGCAAGTGTAGACGTACTCGTAGCAAATATATTGATAACGCCAAACATCGAACTAGCATCTAAGTTCGTCAAAATGACTCGAAAAGGAGGGAAAATAGGATTGTCTGGGATTTTAGCAGGAAAGCAAGCCACCGACGTGATTAAAAAATATACTTCGGAAGGCTGTGCAGAGTTTGAAATTTACGAGAAAGATGAATGGGTATGTATAGAGTGCACCGTGTTGTGATAATCTAGAAATCAATTTTATTACAAATAGTCTTTCGCAAGTTTCAAATCTACTATTATTCTTATCGAAGCGAATCATTTTCCTCCGCACACTTCCTCTCCCTCTTCGTCGTCTGTGTCGCTCTCAACGAGCGCATCCGTCGGACGATGGTCTTTCTGAATCGAATAAGTGCCGCCTAACGCTCGTTGCGTTGAGTTCGAAATTAGTACTGCTTGCACTCCGTTGCTATCTCGCGACACCGGGGTTCTGTGATTACCTCCACCTCCGACAGAACCTATCAACAGAGATCCTTGTATCCCACCATCTTGCGAACGCAAAGGTTGTTCGTGTGTTGTTGCTTGTTGCGTCGGGAGGTGCGTTTTATTGAGTTGAGCCGTCGTATCCCCAACGTTTGTATTTGTTGTTGTTCCGTTAGGATCATCTTTCTTCTCGACATTTACGTTTAACAACGTCTGACCGTGATCTCTATCGTAACCTTCTTCAATAATCTTCTCTCGCACGATGCCTTTGAACGCAGCACCGGGTTCTGTATCCATCGTAGTCCTACCACCCTCAGATTCACCTTCCACTTCCGCTTGCCAAGTCATCGTTCGCATCGCTGTCACGTTCTTTCCGACAGGCGGCTCGTTATCAGCACCATCGTATGCTGCAAATGTGTTTCGCATCACCGCAGCATTTTGTATGCCATACTCAAACTCGTGCTGTTGTTGTTTTCCACCACACATAGGCGATAACTCTTCGGAACGCGTTTCGATCTCTTTCCGTAAACGTTCAAATTCAGCTTTCTTATCCACGTGCTTCTCAAGCTTCAAAGCTTCGTCACAATCTGCGAGTGCGTTTCGGAAATCGCCCTCGGCTAAGCGAGCCTGCGCTCGCGCTTTTAGCGCCAAAGTATTATTCTTTGAGTTGTTCAACACCCTCGAGGCTAAATCGCCCGCTCGCGAAGCATCTCCACGCTTCAAAGCGCACACGGAGGCTTCAATCAAACATGCCACGGTAAGTTCACTCTTTGAAGCAAGTTGTATATCTAGATTATTCCCTTTTGCGTCTGTTATTTGTTTCTTGACATTTTCACCAACTGAGGCGAAGAGAGATTCGTGCTCGATAAATCGCAACGCCATACCATACGTTCTCTCGGCGTTATCAAATCGCCCGTCGTTTTGATAAGCATCAGCAGTACATTTTAAACTCATTGCAGCTGGGATTAATTCTGCAGAAGGAATATCCCATGGCTCTTTGTATTCGTACTCATTTGTTGGTGGGAGCGGAGCGGTTTCGTTTACAACCGCCGCTGCTTCCCCAAAGGTGTCCACTCCATCTTCGTTATTATTATTCGTACTACCTATCTGACGCCGCCTTCTTTGTTGTGTTACTACTTTCTTCTCTTTGGATTCTACTTCAGGTCTACCGTCGGTATTTGCAGCTTCTGTTCCATTCAAGCTTCCCGCTTTAGGAGCACCGCCTCCTTCTACTTCTTCAGAGTGCAAACTACCGCTACTTCTCGTTGTTCTCGCTTTGTTCTTCTTGTTGTTTTCATTTGATTTGTGATCATCTTCTTCACCACCGTTATCATAGTCGTTATATCCATCGACTTCAGCATTCCCTTCATACGTGTTTCCTCGGGTACCGTTGGAATCTGCAGCCGATGTGGATGGTTTCGCTTTGGTATTGTACGTATTTTTGCCTCCTCCTTTTTCCACGTTCTGTTGTTGATTTATCGTTGACGAGGAATCTGTTGCTCTTTGCGCAAACCGCCGCGTAGTATGCACGGAGTTTTGAATCGATGCTCCCGGAGCGATTGCATACACATTACCACCACCATCGCCATTACCATCAACAAATGGATTCGACATCGCTGCGTGCATCGGTCTCGAGGGAGGAATTATAGGTTGAATCTCTTCGGCGTCTTCGGGGATGTCTCCTTTATTGTTGTTGTTATTGTTGTTGTTGTTGTTGTTGTTGGAGAGCGGCGGCGAGAGCGATCCACCGCCGGATCCTTCCAAGTGCGAATCCATTCTCTCTATGACTCCCTCTGTGTGCGTGTCTTTCTACTTCCCTTTGGTTACTGTTGAATTGCCCGTTTGATGTTGTTCAGAGAAGACGACAAAAGAATGAGGTCCGAGAGGGAAAGAGAGAGAGCTTGGAGAGCAAGAGAGAGAGATGGACAGAGAGAGACAAAAAAGAGAAGGCAAACAAAAAAAAGTAAAAAAGTCAAGGAATTGCCCACAGGCACGGATGAACACACGATTGAACTCGTATTTACGCGTAAAAAAACGAGAAAGAAAGAGAGCGCCAGAAAGCGGACGCGAATATATGGCGAATAACTGGGCTGACGATACCGATGAGTTACCACCTTTGGGAACTTTGAGTAACGATGAACCGACAAAAACAACGAGCACTCCTAAGGCGAGTGCAGAAAAAACGTACGTGCCACCGCACCTGAGAAATCGGCCACAAGGCAGCAGTGGCGACTTTGGAGGCCGACGGGATTTTGGCGGTGGTGGCGGCAGACGAGACTTTCGAGGTAGGTTATTCTCAGAGAAATAAACGTAAACGCTACCGTTCGAAACAAATAAAGAGCATACCCATGCATCCGAAACGTATATCGCGGAGGATATACATCGATCGCGAGAGATGCCGTTCGAGCGCGCTAAAATTTCAAATCAATCGACAACGCGCTCCCAAAACCCAAGTGGGAGTAAGAAATTTTCCGGAACCAAAACAAGCAATATTGACCAACGTAACATTTTCTTTCTTTTCAAATAGATGACAGAGGAGGCGGTTCATTTCGCGGTGGAGGATGGGGAGGCTCATCTCGAGGACATAGAGATAATTTAGATTACTCGAACTCGTCGTTCGGGAGACGAGACGACGACAGAAGAAGAGGTGGATGGGACACGGGGAGATCTCGCTTTCGCGAGACCGATCCATTCGCTCGAATGGAAGCTGAAGACAGAGCCAGAGCGGAAGGAGCGGATGCAGAAACGGAAATGTTTCAAACCGAAAATCACGGTTTGAATTTCGACGCTTACGAAGATATTCCGGTGGAAGTGTCTGGTAACGACCCGCCGAAGCCAATCGAGTACTTCAAGGACGTGGATTTTGGAAGAGAAATCAATGCCAACATCGAAAGGTGTAAATTCAAAAAGCCAACACCGGTCCAGCGTCACGCAATTCCAATCTCCCTCGCTGGTCGTGATTTGATGGCTTGTGCGCAGACTGGTTCTGGTAAGACGGCGGCGTTTTGCTTTCCAATTATTTACGGCATTCTCAATCGCGGCCTCTTGACTGGAAGCGGTGGACAAAGAGGTAGGAAAACGTTTCCATTAGCACTCGTATTGTCACCAACGCGCGAGTTGGCCATTCAAATTCATGAAGAAGCGCGAAAGTTTGCATACAAGACGGGATGCAGACCAGTGGTTGTCTATGGTGGCGCTCCAGCTGTCGAACAGTTTCGAGAAATGGAGCGCGGTTGCGACATTCTCATCGCGACACCAGGGAGACTGATTGATCTAATCGACCGAGCTAAAGTTGGATTGGCCAAATGCGAGTACCTGGCATTGGATGAGGCGGATAGGATGTTGGATATGGGTTTTGAACCGCAAATTCGACAGTTGGTTGAGCAAAGAGACATGCCTCGTACGGGTGAGCGTCAAACGATGCTCTTCTCGGCAACGTTTCCAAAGGAGATTCAAAGAATGGCAGCTGATTTCTTACACGACTACGTCTTTTTAACCGTTGGTCGCGTTGGCTCCTCTACAGATCTCATCAATCAAACGGTCTGCTACGTCCCATCTTATTACGACAAGACGCAAATGCTTTTGGATTTGACAGAAGCTGTCCCAGGTTTGACACTTGTGTTTGTTGAAACAAAGAGAGGTGCCGATCAATTGGAAGACTTTTTGTGCGAGCAAGGAAAACCAGCGACATCCATTCATGGTGATCGCACGCAGCACGAGAGAGAGGCTGCGTTGAAGTCGTTTAGAGCAGGGAGAACTCCAATCTTGGTCGCTACAGATGTCGCGGCAAGAGGTTTGGATATTCCTCACGTCACGCACGTCGTGAACTTTGATTTGCCGACAGATATCGACGATTACGTCCACAGAATTGGTAGAACTGGACGCGCGGGTAAGAAAGGTCAAGCCACTGCTTTGTTCGGAGACAAAGATGCCGGCATAGCTAGGGCTCTCATGGACGTTATGTCCGAAGCTGGACAAGAAGTTCCTTCCTTTTTGGGTGGTTTCGCATCCAGATCTTCCTACGGCGGTCGATCCAAAGGTCGCTCCGGCGGGGGGAGCAGATATGGGGGGAGAGATTTTCGTAATCACGGTGGAGGTGGAGGTGGAGGTTACGGGGGTGACCGAGGCGGTGGCTACGGGGGAGGTAGCTACGGCGGAGGTGGCTACTCTGGCGGTGGCTATACGAGTTGGGATTAGAAAAAGAGACGTCAATTAGCTGGTTTAGATTTTGTGTGTTGGAATAAATATATAAGGGAATAATATACCATGATACAAAAGAAATGATAAGACTTTGTTACTCTGTGCTACTAATGTTATCATTGTTGTTGTTCTCAAGCGTCGTTTTCGTCGTCGGTACGGTAAAAACTGCTTCTTCTTCCTGCCGTATCCGTATCGACGAAGGTGACGGTTCGACTAGTTTGTTATTTTGGCTCAAGCTACTCATGCTACTCTTCTTTCTATCTTCTACCCATCCTTTCAGTGGACTCGAGTCATCGGTTATGGATAAACCAAACGTCCCAGCCACCATACCACCTATAAAAAATGGCAAGTTCTCCCGTATGACCTCGAAGATGTCTTCCTCCTCCTCCTCCTCCTCCTCCTCCTTTTCTTCATTGTTGTTTGAAGAAGATGACGATGCATGAAGACAAATCGAAGTTCTTGTTTTTATTGTTGTCGTCGTCCAAAATGATTTCTCCGGACGTTGTCTTCTTCCCCTCGACGACGACGACGACGATGCGATGATGGTAGACGAAATAATCGTGCCATTGTGAGCGGCGCAAAGTAACATGTGCGAATATTATGTTTTTGTGAGGTACTCGTGTCGTCGTGAGAGCACTTTTGAAGGCGAAAGCCCAAAAGAAAAGAGAGAAGAAGGGAAAAAAAAGGAATATTTTGAGAGCTCTCTCCTTAGAAAAAAAGAGGGAGAAGGAGAGAGAGAGAGAGATTGCGCGCGCTCGTTTATAGAGTATCAACGAAGTC
>MDTG01023945.1_pt1 | contig 14846 bp, 13 predicted proteins | sample 811421 | NCBI WGS metagenome assembly MDTG01 (sample SAMN05326645, study PRJNA326480) | marine metagenome | isolation source: seawater | place: Pacific Ocean: South East | collected 2011
ACCATCAACACCTGCGTTTTTAGTAATTTGTCTTATAGGAGCCTCTAAAGCTTTCTTAACAATATCCACACCTGCTTTTTGGTCGTCGCCTTTAACTTTAATATTATCAAGCTCTTGAGCAGCATAAAGTAGAGCGCATCCACCACCAGCAACAACTCCTTCTTCAACTGCCGCTCTTGTAGCATTCAATGCATCTTCAACTCTATCTTTTCTCTCTTTAACCTCAACTTCGGTTGCGCCACCTACTTTAATTACAGCAACACCTCCTGCTAGTTTGGCAAGTCTTTCTTGTAATTTTTCTTTGTCATAATCTGAAGTAGTTTCATTAATTTCAGATCTAATTTGATTACATCTAGCTTCAATATCAGCCTTTTTACCTCCACCAGCTACTATTGTACTATTTTCTTTATCAATTTTAACTTTTTTACAAGAACCTAGTTCATTAATTTTAACACTTTCTAATTTAATACCTAGATCTTCCGAGATTACTTGACCACCAGTTAGTATAGCAATATCTTCTAACATAGCTTTTCTTCTATCACCAAAACCAGGAGCTTTAACTGCCACAACTTTCAGCCCACCTCTTAATTTATTAACCACTAATGTAGCCAAAGCCTCTCCCTCAACATCTTCTGAAATAATCATCAAAGGTCTATTTGCTTGTACTACAGACTCAAGCAAAGGTACCATTGGTTGTAAGTTTGTTAATTTCTTTTCTACTAAAAGCACTAAAGGATTTTCTAATTCAGTCGTCATTTTTTCAGCATTTGTTATAAAATACGGAGATAAATAACCTCTATCAAACTGCATACCCTCTACAACATCAAGTTCAGTTTCTATTCCCTTGGCTTCTTCAACAGTTATTACTCCCTCGTTGCCTACTTTTTGCATAGCCTTAGATATCATATCTCCTATAGATTTTTCACCATTTGCAGAAATTGTTCCAACTTGTGCAACTTCTTCATTAGCTTTAACTTTTTTAGAAGATGATTTTAGTTTTTGAATTACATTTTCAACCGCTTTATCTATACCTCTTTTAATATCCATTGGGTTCATTCCAGCAGTTACATACTTTAATCCTTCTGAAACTATTGCTTGGGCTAAAATTGTTGCAGTAGTTGTTCCATCTCCAGCATTATCATTTGTTTTGCTAGCAACTTCCTTAACCATTTGTGCACCCATATTTTCAAATTTGTCCTCTAGGTCAATTTCTTTTGCTACCGAAACTCCATCTTTAGTTGTTCTTGGGGCTCCATAAGATTTATCCATTACAACGTTACGGCCTTTTGGTCCCAGAGTAACTTTAACAGCATTAGCCAATGTATTTACTCCATTGAGCATTTTAGCTCTTGCTTCAGTGCTAAATTTAATTATTTTTGACATTATTTTCTCCTTTATTAATTCTTTATTACTTACTTTTCGAAATCCCCATTATGTCTGACTCTTTCATAATGCTGTATTCCTTACCATCAATCTTAACTTCAGTTCCAGACCATTTTCCAAAAAGGACACGGTCTCCAATTTTAACATCCATTTTAATTGTTTTTCCTTCTTCTGTCTTAGCTCCAGAACCTACGGCAACTACTTCTCCCTCTTGTGGTTTTTCTTTTGCGGAATCTGGAATAATTATTCCACCTGAGGTCTTTTCTTCACTATCAAGTACTTTAATTAGCACTCTGTCATGTAAAGGTCTAAATTTCATTTTTTACTCCTGTAAATTTATATTTACGCTTGATATGGTGTGTTTTAACGAAATTTCAAGTATAAAATTAGAGTTTTGATATCTGAAAAAGGGCGATATTGCTATATTTTATTAACTTTTTTATAAAGGCTTATTAAGGAAACCAATAAAATTGAAAAAACTTAACCATTTATCTGAAATTTACAACCATTATGATGCATTTATTATTGATTTATGGGGTGTGATGCATAATGGGATTGATCTTAATTCAAAGGCTGTAGAGGTTGTCGAAAATTTAATAAAAAACGAAAAGAGAATTACTTTTTTATCAAATGCGCCCAGACCAAATAAAAATGTTATTAGATTTTTAAGAAAATTAAATATGAATGAAGATCATCTTAAGCACGTGCTTACTTCTGGGGAAGCTGCAATTAAATCTTTAAAGGATAAAAAATTTGGTAATAAATTTTTTCACTTGGGGCCAGAGAGAGATGCATCATTATTTGAAGGTTTAGAAAAAGATAAAACCAATCTAGAAAGCTGTGATTTTATTTTGTGCACAGGATTATTTGATAACCATGAAAATGATTTAGAGTATTATAAAAAATTACTTAAAAAACATAATTCAAAAAAACTAATATGTACTAATCCTGATTTGATAGTTCATCGAGGGTTAAAAAAAGAATATTGTGCTGGGACTATAGCAGAAATTTTTGAATTTCTTGGTGGAAAAGTTATATATTTTGGCAAACCTCATGAAGAGGTTTATAGGATGTGTTTAAAAAAAAATGAAAACACATTTGTTATAGGAGATAATTTGAACACCGATATTAAAGGAGCAAATAACTTAAACTTAGATTCACTTTTTATTACAGGAGGTGTTCATAGATCTGAATATCAAGATGAAAATGGATTAGAAGATTTGTTAAAAAAATATAAAGTAAAAACTAAATACTTTCAAAAAAATCTCTGTTGGTAGAATGATTATTAGTAAGAATTTAAATATAAATAAAAATTTTAAAAGAGGAGTGGTTGCAATAGGTAACTTTGATGGCCTACACCTTGGACATCAGAAAGTTTTAAAGCAAGCTAAGGCTAAAGCTAAAAAAAACAAAATTAGTTTTGGAGTTGTTACTTTTGAGCCAGTACCAGTTATGTTTTTTAATAGAAATATTAAAAATCATAGAATAAATAGTTTAGAGCAAAAAATTGAAGGCTTAAAAAAACTTAAACTAGATTTTTTAAGAGTTATTAAATTTGATAATAAATTCTCTAAGCTAAGTCCAGAGAATTTTATAAAGAAAATTATTTATAAAAATTTAAATTCTAAATATATATTTGTAAGCAAAAATTTTCGATTTGGAAGGAACAGGGCAGGGAATATTAAAACTCTTAAAAAAAATGAAAATAATTTTGCTTTTAGGACCGTTATTACAAAACCTTATAAAAAAAATAATAAGATTATATCTTCATCTAAAATTAGGAATTATATTTCACAAGGAAATTTAAAGAAAGTTAGAAATTTTCTTGGTAGAAGCTGGTGTATTTCAGGGAAAGTTATAAAAGGAAAAAAGAGAGGAAGAAAAATAGGATTTCCGACATGTAATATAAAACTTGATGATTATGTTTTACCTAAATTAGGAGTTTATGCTGTTAAAGCAAAAACCAAGAATTTTAGTAAGAAAGGGATCGCAAATGTAGGCTATAGACCTACGTTTAATGGAAAGGATTTACTTTTAGAAGTAAATTTATTTGGAATAAAAGCAAATTTATATAAAAAGGTAATTAATATTAGTTTTATAAAATTTATTAGAGGAGAGAAGAAATTTAAAAGCATCAATAAACTTAAAATCCAGATAAAAAAAGATATAAAGAAGGCTAAGAATTAAAATGTCAAAAGATACTATACAACTTCCCAAAACAGTTTTTTCAATGAAAGCTAACCTACCATCTAAAGAACCTGAGATTTTAAAAAAGTGGGAAAAAAATAAAATATTTGAAAAGTTAAGAAAGAACTCAAAAGGTAAAGAAAAATTTATTTTACATGATGGTCCACCATACGCAAATGGTCATATTCATATGGGCACAGCTCTTAATAAAATCCTAAAAGACATGGTAACAAGATTCCATCAAATGACAGGAAAAGATTCAATTTATGTTCCAGGTTGGGATTGTCATGGCCTACCAATTGAATGGAAAATCGAAGAACAATACAAAAAAAACAAAAAGAATAAAGATCAAGTCCCTATTAAGGACTTTAGAAATGAATGCCGGGAGTTTGCAAAAAAATGGATAGAGATTCAAACGAAAGAATTTAAAAGACTAGGTGTAGTTGGAGATTATGAAAACTATTATTCTACTATGAGCTTTAATGGAGAAGCACAGATAGTACGTGAGCTTGGAAAATTTTTAATAGATAAAAGCTTATATCAGGGCTTTAAACCTGTTCTGTGGTCTACGGTAGAAAAAACAGCTTTAGCAGATGCTGAAGTTGAATATAAAGATCACACATCTAATACAATTTTTGTAGCTTTTAAAATAAAAAAAACAGATAAAGATTTTTTAAAAGAATCTAATATTATAATTTGGACAACAACTCCATGGACCATACCAGCAAATAAAGCTCTAGCATTCAATAGTTCTCTCGAGTACTCAATAGTTGAAATTTCAAGTCTAGAGAATTTTAAAGAAAAAAAAGTTATTGTGGCAAAGGACTTAATTGATTCATTCATTAAATCTTGTGATATAAAAAAATTTAAGATCATAAAAAATTTTAAAGGTATAGATCTTAAAAATACTTTTTGTAGTCACCCATTTTTAAATCTAGGTTACGATTATGATGTACCAATGTTTGATGCTAGATTTGTTAACCTTGAACAAGGAACAGGAATAGTTCATTGTGCCCCCAGCCATGGAGTAGATGATTTTAATTTATGCTTGAAAAATAATATTGAGTCTAAATACACAGTTGATAACTCAGGTTGTTATACAGATGAGATTCCATATTTTACTAAAACTCATGTTTTTAAAGCTGATCCAATTATTATTGAAAAATTAAAAGAAGAAAAAAAATTACTAAAAAATGATAAACTACAGCATAGCTACCCTCACTCTTGGAGATCAAAGGCACCACTAATTTATCGAGCTACACCTCAATGGTTCATATCGATGGAAACTAATTCTTTAAGAAAAAAAGCTATTAAAGCAATTAACGACACAAGCTTTTATCCTTCAAAAGGCAAAGAGAGACTAATGTCAATGATTGAAGGCAGACCCGACTGGTGTGTATCTCGCCAAAGGGTTTGGGGAGTTCCATTACCAATTTTTATAAACAAAAAAACTAAAGAACCCCTTAGAGATCAAAAAGTAATAGATCGTATTGCAACAATTTATGAGAAAGAAGGATCAGATTGTTGGTTCACAGACGATGTAAAAAGATTTTTGGGAGACAAATACGATAAAAAGGATTATGAAAAACTTAACGATATAGTTGAAGTTTGGTTTGATAGTGGCTCTACTCATAGCTTCGTATTAGAACAAAGAAAAGATCTTAAATGGCCAGCCGATATGTATTTAGAAGGTTCGGATCAACATAGGGGTTGGTTTCATTCGTCTTTACTAGAGTCCTGCGGAACTCGAGGAAGAGCACCATTTGATAGCATCTTATCCCATGGTTTTGTAGTTGACGGTAAAGGTATGAAAATGTCTAAGTCTTCAGGCAATGTAGTGGCGCCAGAAGATATTTTAAAAAATTATGGTGCAGATATTCTAAGAGCTTGGGTAGCAGCCTCAGATTATGCAGAAGATTTGAGAATCGATAATACGATATTAGCTCAACATGCGGAGTCTTATAGAAAAATAAGAAATACTTTTAGATTTATACTAGGAAATTTAAAAGATAATTTTCAAGCCCAAAAGATAGAAAGTTTGAAGATAAAAGAATTTTCTGAATTAGATCGATATATTTTAAATAGGCTATTTTTTGTAGATAAATCTATAAAAGAAAATTTAAAAAATTATAATTTTCATAAAATTTATAAAGAATTGCTAAATTTTTGTACCTTAGATCTTTCTTCTTTTTATTTTGACATAAGAAAAGATGTATTGTACTGCGATGATTTAAAATCTAAAAAAAGAAAAGAGTGTATAATAGTCTTAAATGTAATTTTAGACTGTTTATTAAAATGGTTGGCTCCGATTTTTGTTTTTACTACAGAGGAGATTTCTAGTTTGATCAATAAAAAAGATGAAAGTATTCATGAAACAACTTTTACAAGTATACCTAGTTCTTGGAAAGATCTAGATTTAGATAGTAAATGGAAAAATTTATACAAGATAAAACAAGAGGCAAACATTTCTATAGAACAAAAAAGAGCTAGCAAAGAGATCGGCTCAAGCTTGGAAGCAAATATAGAAATTTTTGTTAATGAAAGAGATTATGATTTAATGGAAGGTTTAGATCTTGCAGAATACTTTATAACGTCAAAGGCTATAAAAATTAAAAATAAAGATAAAAATGAAAATATTAAAATTATAGTAAAAAAAAATACAGGAAAAAAGTGCCAAAGATGTTGGAAGATAGTAGAAGATAAATGTGAAAGATGCGAAAAGGTTCTAAAAGATATTAATTTATAAGATGAACAAAGTTGAAAATTCTTCTAATCAATTTAGTAAAATTATCTCTACCTACAATATATTTAATTTTTTATTAATTGGGTTGATTTTTTTTATTGATAGAATTTCTAAAATTAAGATTATTAATTATCAATCAAATACTAATAGTATTTATATAAATGATTACCTGAATTTTGAGCTTGTATGGAATACAGGAATAGGATTTGGATTATTCAACTTAGAAGCTGGATTGACTTATCATATTATAACATTTTTTATATTCATAATAATAGCTATAATTTTTTTTGTTATAATAAAATCTGACAAGGTTGATAAATTTTTATTCTCAATTTTACTAGGGGGTGCACTAGGTAATTTATATGATAGAATTTTTTATTTTGCCGTACCAGACTTTATAGATCTACATATTGGAAATTATCACTGGTTTACTTTCAATATTGCAGATATATTTATATCTGTTGCTATAATTTTTCTTTTGATAAAAGAATTGGCTGTAAAAAAATGATAAGAATTATTAAAATAACATTGGCTTTTATATTTTTAAACACCACCCTGACCTCTTGCGGTGGTGAAGTGGGTAAAGTTCTTAGAAACGAAAAAGTTAATACAACAGATGCTTTCTTAATAAAAAAAAGAGATCCTTTAACGCAACCTCCAGATTTTGATAAAATTCCAACTCCAAAATCTTTGTCTCAAAAGAGTAAAGAAAAAAATGAACTTGAGAGTATTTTAAATTTACCAGATGAAAAAGATACAGCTAAAGAGTCCTCATCTACTTCAGCTGAACAATTAATTCTTAGAGAGCTTAATAAGTGAAAAATAGTATAATAATTAATAATAATATTTCTCGAGAATTTTATAAAAAAAAACAATTGAAAAAGAAGTTTAAACTTGCTTCAAGAACTTTATCTGAAATAGAAAAAAAAATAGACTCAACTAATAGTATTTACAATCTATTTAGCAAAGAACAAACTTTTAATCATAATTTAAAAGATCTAAAAAAATATAGAAAATTTAAATTTGTTACAATAATAGGAATGGGCGGATCTATACTGGGTAGCAAGGCAATATATTATTTTTTAAAACATAAGATTAAAAAGGATTTTTTATTTTTAGATAATCTTGATGCTGGAAAAATTGATGAATTCTTTAAAAGAAAAATTGAAAAAAAAACTTTATTTATAATTATATCTAAATCAGGGAATACTCTGGAGACTTTAGTAAATATTAGTTTTTTTAAGAAAAAATTATTAAATCATAAAAATACAATAATAATTACCGAACAAAACAAAGGTCAATTAAATAATCTATCAAATAAAATGGGAATACGAATGGTGGAACATAAAAAACATATTGGAGGTAGATATTCTGTTTTATCGGAAGTAGGAATGCTACCTTCATATTTTATGGGTTTAAATATTAGTAAATTTAAAAAAAATTTATCAATCCACTTTGGAAAAAAAAATAAAAATTTATTGTGTAAAAGTGCTTCAAAATTATCTCAAAACTATTTATCAAAAAAAATTCGATCAATCGTTTTTTTTAACTATTGTCCTGAATTAAATAACGCTATTTACTGGTGCCAACAACTGCTAGGGGAAAGTCTTGGTAAAAAAGGAAAGGGTATTTTACCTATTTTGTCTCCAGCACCAAAAGATCACCATAGTTTACTTCAACTATATCTTGATGGACCTAGGGATAAAATTTTTTACATAATTAGTGCTAAGAGTATTTATAAAAAAAAGATTGGTGAAAAAATTAATAAAACTGTTCTCTCCCAAAGAAATGCTTTTATTAAAGTTTTGAAAAGGAAAAAAATACCCTATAGAGAATTTCATTTCAAAAGTATATCTGAGGAGTCAATAACAGAATTTTTTTCCTATTTTATGCTTGAAACTATTATCATTTCCAAATTAATAAATGTTAATCCATTTGACCAGCCTTCAGTGGAAGAAGTAAAGATTTTAACTAAAAAAAAAATAATTTAAATTACTCCAAAAATTACTTTAGACCTTCCATAATTTTTAACTAACTGGATTTTCATTAGATTTTCTAAATTTTCCTGATTTTTTCTCTCTCTATGTATTATTATTAAATGTTCCTTTTTGAAAAGTTTTAAATTTTTAATCAATCTTAGCTCTTCTTTAAACTTTTCATCTGCAAAAGGTGGATCAAAAAATATTATATCAAATTTATTTTTTTTAGTATGACTTAAAAATAAATCTGTTTTTTTTGGAAATAAAAAAACTTTTTTTTCTATTGAGAGTTTTTTTATGTTTTCATTTAAAATTCTTAAAGTATTCTTATTATCCTCTACAAATGTCACATTTTTTGCTCCCCTAGAAATACATTCAATTCCAAAAGAACCAACACCAGAATACATATCTAATATTTCTGAGTCTTGAATTTTTATTTGAATTAAATTTGAATGAGCAATAATATTGAATATACTTTCTTTAACAATATCTTTAAGAGGCCTTGTGTTAGGTAAATTTAAAAAAGATAACTTTTTTCCCTTAAGAATACCACTTATAATTCTCATATTTTATATTATTCTCCAACCAATATCTTTTCTAAAAAAACCATAATTCCAGTTTATTTTTTTAATTATTTTTATAATTTTTTTTCTAATTCTTAAAAAATTTTTACCTGTAGAAGCAATATTAAGAACCCTACCACCATTTGAAATTAATTTTTTGTTTATAAACTTGGTGCCGGCATGAAATATAAAAGTTTCTTTATTTAAACGAATTTTATCTAAATTTTTTATAGTCTTATTTTTTTTATAAAGACCAGGATAACCCTTTGAACATAAAACTATAGTCATACACTTTGTATTTTTCCATTCAATTTTAATATCTTTTAGTTTATCTTTAAGTGAAAAGTCTATTATCTTAATCAAATCTGTTTTAATTCTGGGCATAATTACCTGGCACTCTGGATCACCCATTCTGATATTATATTCGATTAAGTAAGGTTCGTTATTTTTTATCATTAATCCTACATATAAAAATCCTGTATAAGGTTTTTTTTTATTTTTTAAAGCATTAAGTGTTGGCTTAATTATTTTATTAATTATTTTTTTTTCTACTCTTTTATTTATTATTGAAGCTGGTGAGTAGGCTCCCATTCCACCAGTGTTTGGACCAGTTTCATTTTCACCAACACGCTTGTGGTCTTGAGCTGACCCAATAAACGAGAAACTTTTTTTATCAACAATTACAAAATAACTAGCTTCTTCTCCAGTAAGAAATTCTTCAAGTATTAACTTTCTTGAACTTTTAAATTTACCTAAAAATATTTCATTTGAAATTTTAATTACTTGATCTCTAGATTTACAAATAGAAACACCTTTTCCAGCAGCTAATCCATCAGCTTTAACCACCACTGGCATCTTATTTTTTTTTAAAAAACTGAGTACATCAGATTTTTTTTTACAAACTTTAAAGTTAGCAGTAGGAATGTTATTTTTTTCACATATTTTTTTCATAAAAGCTTTAGAGCCTTCAAGTTTAGCTGCATATTTATTTGGTCCAAAAACTCTAATTCCTCTTTTTTTTAAAAAATCTACTATTCCCATAACCAAAGGTTCTTCAGGACCAATTATGACTAAATCAACATTATTTTTTTTTAGTACTTTTAGAAGCAATTCAAAGTTTAAAAAATCTGCTTGTATGTTTATGGCAATTTTTGCTGTACCTGCATTTCCAGGAATACAAAAAACTTTATCTGCTTGATGAGAATCAACTATTTTTTGACAAAGAGCGTGCTCTCTTCCACCACTACCTATTAAAGCAATATTCATATGAGAATTTATATTATATATATTATTTTTATATATGAACAAAATAAAAGCAAAACTTAGATATAACCCAAATTCCTTTGAAATTTTAGAAGAGGGTGATCATGTAATATGCGCGGTTACTGAAAAAAAAATTCCTTTAACAGACCTTAATTATTGGAATGTTGAATTGCAGGAAGCTTATTATTCACCTGTAGAAGCAAAAATCAGATTTGAAGAATTAAAAAAGAAGAGAAAGTAATTTATTTCCATCTATTATGTGTCCAAATCCATTGTTTTGGATCCTTTAATATCATTTTTTCAAGTATCTTGTTTAAGCTAAGAGAAATTTCTACCTTATTTTTTTCATTTTCTTCCATATTTTGAGTCTCTATGGGTTCAAAAACTTCCATTTCAAAATTATCATCTTGTAGTCTTGATAAATATATGGGCACTATTTCATACTTGTATCTTAGGGCTATTTGAGCAGGCAAAGTTGTTGTGAGAGCTTTTTGCCCAAAAAAAGGTATTCCTATTCCTTCGCTTACTCTTTGGTCAATCATTAGGGCAATACTATAATTTTTTTTTAAGTAATTAAAAACTTTTCTTGTTCCTATCACACCTTTTTTTATTTGATTTTTACAAACATGCTTTCTTCTTAAATATTCCATAAAAGGGTTTAAAAAAAAATTATTTAGAGGACGATAAATTGTTGCTAAATTAACTCCTTTTTTTACAATTTCCATAGCCATTAACTCATAGTTTGCAAAGTGGCCAGATACAAAAATTACTGGTTTTTTTTTATTAATTATATTTTTTAAAATTTCCTCTCCTTTAATTTTTATATGAGGATTAACAAATTTATTATTTTTAAATTTATAAAGATAAAGATATTCAGCAAACGTTTTTCCATAATTTGACCACATACCCTCTACTATATTTTTTTTCTCTCTATAATTTTTAAAATTTATTACTTTATTTAAATTCTCATCAATGACTTTTTTAGATTTAAATATTGGTCCAACTTTATTAAAAATAAAAGAAAATAAATTTCTGCTCTTTTTCAAACCTAATACTTTGATTATTAAAAAAAAAGTATAAATAAATATAGCTTCAATAAAATATTTTATTATTTTCATACAGTATATTTTTTTATTTCATCTATTAACTTTTTTTCCTCATTAATTTTAAGTGTAACAGAAAGATATTTTATTTCTTCAAAATTAAAATTTTTAATCCTGTAATAATCTTTTTCGGTTGTTATAAGTTCTAAGTCATTTGATTTTGATAAATCTATTAGATTTTTTAGATCTTTTTGTGAATACTTATAGTGATCAGGAAAAGAAAATGTCTTTTCAATTTTCAAATTATAACTTTTTAACAAATTAAAAAAATTTGATGGATTTCCTATTCCTGCAAAGGCAAGAAGTTTTTTATTTTCAAATTTTTCAATATTTTTGGGAAAGTAATTTGAATAAAATATCTTAATCTTATTATTAGATAATTTTAAAATTTTCTTTTCAAAATCTTCAGATTTATTTCCATTGATGATAACAATATTTGCTTTTTTTACAGAGGCCAGCGTTTCTCTTAAAGGGCCAGATGGCAATGTCATTCCATTTCCTATTAGCTGATTAGAATTAAAGCATAAGATATTTAAGTCTTTTTTAATTGAACTATCTTGAAAACCATCATCCAAAATAATTGTTTTAACTTTTCTTTCTATTGCTTGGGCAACAGCCTTTACTCTAGATGAATGAACAAAAATGTTTTCTACTTTCTCTTTTATAAAGTTAATTTCATCAAAGTGTTCCTGATAAAATTTTTTAATGATCGCAGGATTCTTATTTAATTTTTTAAGTATTTCATATAATTTAACTGATAAAGGAGTTTTTCCAGTACCACCCAAGTATATATTTCCCACACAAATTACAGGTATACTAAAAACTTTTTTTCTCGTAGCTAGTTTTTTGATCAATGAAAAAAATTGTATTAAAATTGCTATAGGAAATAAAACTATTGCTAAAAAACTGGAGTAATTATAGTCCCAAAATCTTGGTTTAAATATTTTCATTTTATAAGTATTTGATTTATTTCTTGAATTGTATTTTTAAGAATATCGTGTCCATAACGATTTATATTTTCAATTTTTTTTTCATCTATATTCTTAGGTTTTTGTAAATCTAAAATAATTTCTTTAGAGAGATCTTGGTAATTATTAATTTCTTTTGCCATTTTGTTTTTATTTAAGTATTCATAGACCTCTAAAAAGTTATAAATAAAAGGGCCATGATAAATTTTACAACCTTTCTTTGCTGCCTCAATCGGATTCTGTCCTCCTACGGTACTTAATTTTTTTATTAAAGACTTTCCTATAAAAACACTTTTACAATAATCGTAGTATTTAGAAATATTTCCAAACGAATTAACCAAGATTATTTCAACCCCTTCTCTAATTGAGTCTTCTTCATTTAAGATCTGGGCTTTTAGATTTTTCCTTTTGCATATAGAAATAATATTTTTATTTCTATGAATATGACGTGGAATAATTATTGTTATTAAGTTGTTATATTTTTTTTTAATTTCATTATGTGCTTCAATACAAATAATTTCTTCATTTTTATGAGTGCTAGCAGCACACCAAACTTTATGATTATCTAAATATTTTATTTTACTTTTATCTAGTTTTTCATTTTGTTCTTGATTAGAAATATATTTTAAATTTCCGAAGTATTTTGGATTTTTTGATCCCAACTTTTTTAAACTTTCAAAAGAGTCTTTACTTGAAGCTAAACATAAGTCAAAAGATGAAAAGTTCTTCTTTGCAAATTCTTTAAACAGAGACCATCTATTAAAAGTTTTATTTGTTATTCTTCCATTAACCAAGGCTAAATTAATTTTTCTTTTTTTAATTTCATATAAAAAATTTGGCCATATTTCAGAGTCAACAAATATTATTAAAAAAGGTTTCCAATTATTTAAAAACTTTTTTATTAAATAAGGCAAATCAAATGGAAAATAGTGGTGGTAAAAATTTATTTCATTTTTAAATCTCTTTTCAATCATTCTCCCTGAACTTAAAGTTGTAGAAGTAACAAGAATTTTTTTATTTTTTTTTAAAAAAAAATCGATTAGTGGAATTATACTTGTTATTTCTCCAATACTTGCACCATGAAACCAAATTAAATCTTCATTTTCTTTGAAGTTATAATTATTTGGACTAATTAAGAATTTTTCAATGTATCTTTTATCATCTTCTTTTCCTAAAATTTTTCTTAAATAAATAAGTAATATATATAATGGAAAAAAAAATATTGTTAAAATTCTATAAGTAAAAAACATTAAATTTTATTTTAATTGTTTTTGATAAAGTGATTTATATTCACTACAATTTTCAATTAAACTTGAATGGTTGCCTGAGTCTATAATTGTCCCATCTTTAATAACGTATATTTTTTGGGCATTATGAATTGTCGAAAGCCTATGAGCTATAACTAATGTAGTTTTATTCTTAGTTAAATTTTGAATTGCATTTTGTACAATTTCCTCAGAGTCGGCATCTAACGAAGAAGTAGCTTCATCCAGAAGAATAATTGGAGATTTTTTTAATATAGCTCTTGCAATTGATACTCTTTGTTTTTGGCCTCCTGATAATCTAACTCCATTTTCGCCTATAATAGTTTCATAAGATTCAGGAAGTTTATTAATAAATTCATCGGCAGCTGCAAATTTGCAAGCCTCAAAAATTTCATCATCTGATGCATCTGATTTTGCATAAGAAATATTTGCTTTAATTGTATCATCAAATAAAATTACATCTTGGCTTACAAGTGAAATATTCTTTCTTAGAGAGTTTAAAGAAACATTTCTTATATTCTGATCATCTATAAATATCTCTCCTTTTTGAGGATCATAAAATCTAGGAAGCAAATTTATTATAGTACTTTTTCCCGCTCCACTATGTCCTACAAATGCAGTCATTGATCCTCCTTTAATATCCAGATTAACATTTTGAATAGCTTGCTCCTTAGTGCTCTGATACTTGAAAGAAACATTTGTAAATTTAATATTAGAATTATTCATCTTTATATTTGGAAGATTAGAATTATTTTTTATTTTTATTGGTTTATCAATAACTTCAAATACTCTTTTTGCTGCAGCCGCACCTTGATATGCTACCATATTAATCGTAGCTAAAGATCTTATTGGTTGATAAGCTAACATCATTGCCGCTAAGAAAGAAAAAAAATTATTAACACCCAACTCTCCAGCAGAAATCAATTTTCCTGAAAAATAAATAAAACCGGCAATCATTATTCCAGTCAAAATTTCCATTATAGGTGTTGCTCTTATCATCACACTAGCGATTTTAATATTTTTATTAACTAATTCGTCTATAACTTTTTTTGCATTGGAGCTTTCAGCTTTTTCTTTTTGATATATTCTTATCATTTTCGATCCTTTAAATATTTCTGATAAAAAAGCAGTTAGTCTTCCAGATATTTCTCCAGCCTCTCCTGTAGCCTTACCTATTCTCTTTCCCAAACTTTTTGCTAAAGTTCCTGCTAGTGGCATCATTAGTAAAGCAAAGATTGACAACTTCCAGTTTTGATAAAACATAACACTTACAAGAGCAATTAATGTAAAAGTATCTTTCATTAAATTTAATACTCCAGTACTTACCAAGTTTTGTATCATCATTGCATCAAAAGTAATATTTGAAATATATTTTCCGGAGTGTTTGTTCTC
>MDTG01426571.1_pt1 | contig 14846 bp, 10 predicted proteins | sample 811421 | NCBI WGS metagenome assembly MDTG01 (sample SAMN05326645, study PRJNA326480) | marine metagenome | isolation source: seawater | place: Pacific Ocean: South East | collected 2011
AGATAAAGGGATACTCATTAACAGACTATTTTAAGTCGGGTGCTGTAAGATAAAAAATAGTCGTATAATGATATAACACGTTAACTCTCTAATAGAGTTACTATGATCTTTATCTTTCTTTCCCTAGTTTCAAAGCGAGACCAGACGATTCACTTAGGCAACATCTAATCTTAAATCTAGTTTTTCTATTTCTTTTCGTAGACCACGTAATCTAGATTCAGAATGTTTGTGGCCAATGTATATATCTGTAACGGTTTTATTATAGTTGTGACCAACCATGTATTGAATAGAGGTGTAGTTTGCATTTGCATATCGTAGTTCTGTCATAAAGGTTCTTCTAAGGCTATGAAACGTTTGAGTCTTAGAAAAACCAAGTGCTTTTTTTCTTTCTGAAAATTCATTACCAATCCAAGACTTTGATCTTTTATTCTCACTCCAGATCTTTAAATCATTTTTAATATGTGGATGAGCAGGTATTATTCTTTCGTTCTCTTCATATTTTAAAGCTGGAAACCACAAGCTTTGCTGATCTTCATTATACTCCATGCGAGTAATAGCTTCTTGTCTTGCACCTGTATGTGCCGCTATAGCCACTACATGTTTTAGTAATTGAGACGTCTTATCATTTGCTTTGCCTAATGATTGGAGTACGAAATTATATTCTTCTTTCGTAAACTCTTCTTTTTTCATTTTAGGTTTATTTGGATTGTTTGGGATTTTAATATTATTCCAAACTACTGGTTCCATATCTAGATATTCCCAGAAGCTTCTGTAATAAGCACAATATTTTTGTACTGTTGCTTTAGATATATTTCTTTCTCTGCCTATTGTTTTTAAAAACATACGAACATCATCTTTATCACATTGTTCAACACAACCAAATCTAGTCATAAGAACTTCAAAAGATTGCCTTGCTTGCTGTTGTGTTTTTTTATTTTTATATTTTTCTAATACAAAATCTTCTACATAATCTTTAAATTCATGCAGTTGATTTGCAGCTTTTCTATAAAATGTAATTGGTTCTTTTTCTTTATCAGTTAGGTCATCTACATGTTTATACTGCAATGCTTCATAAACACCTAAATCATAAGCAATATCATCAGCTTTATCTGAAATTACATCTCGTATGCAATCCCATTCTTCTTCACTACTAGCCTTAACAATTTGTTCTCTTAATTGTTTAAATTGATATGAATCCTCAATTTTTTTAAACGAGTTAGAATATTTTATTAAAAGCTCATCTCTTTTCTTTTGAGCTTCACTTAAATTTTTAGTACCAGTGCTAACTCTTATCTTCTCATTTGAATGTGGTATTCTTCTTACGAAGTGGTAATAGCCTTTAACTTTAGTTAAATATCTTTTATCTGCTTTTGGCATTAGAATTCTCTTCCTTAAATTTATAACTGCAACGAGATGCATCCTGTTAACGAATCAGTACGAATCACGAATAAAAAAAAGTTAAGAACATCTATGTTACAATAAATGTTACAACATTTTTGTTATAAAAGTGTTGGAATCCTTGGGTTTATTAGGCTTTAACTACGATATGTTGCCCTGAACATATCTTCTCCTAAACTACGCCTGAAATATTATTTTTCTATCTCAAAATCAGTAAAATCTACGATCTCATCTCGAAGATTCTTTTTGTCCTTTAAGCTGCGATAAATGCCCCATTTAGGACGCGCCACTTCTGCTCCTTCCTTCCAAGTTCCGATCACATCATCCTTAAAGATAAATAATGTTTCACCAGTTCGGACATCAGAAATATTAATGGAATAATAACCCTCATGCGCATAACGAATCTGTTCCGTTACGGAGAGCCAACGATCAAGGAACGGTCTTAATAGTTTTTGCTTGATTACAGTTGATTTTTTTTCTGGAGAGTGACGAATTTCCAAGAAATCTTGCTTACTTTGTTTCGACTTTCGGATTGTTAAAGTAAAAAGTGGCATGGATGCATATGGACCACCAATAACTTTTATCTGGTGTATATGAGTGAAATTATATGATGGTTGAAATGCAACACTGAGTTTAAACTTCCAACGGTAATTCACAAACTCACCTTGGTACCCTTTCAAGAAGGATGGTGATTTTTGATAGATTTTAATTTCAATTCTTTGGCGGTCATATTTTAAACAGCGATCATTATCGTGATCTCGGTGAATATGAAATCTAAAAACATAAAGACCTAATATTGAGTCGAAAATTTGTGTAATATGTGGCCCAAATGACTTGTGACCACAATCAGGAGCTTCAATAGCATTTCCCTGAGGGGCCATAACTGAATTAATCAGGTCGTAAGTATTGGTTCTTCCATCAGCAGAAAGTTTTGATATAGCTAATGCTTTACAGCCCCATAACAGCAGAATATCAATTACTGTCAATATCATTAATATTTGTTTGTGAATCAGTATTCTAATCCTCGGATAAAATTTTCAATATTCTGATATGATTGTCTCTGCGCAAAAGAATATATCAGAATACTTTTGATTGGCATTCTGCATATTTTGTAATGACGAACTACATAAAAATTTTTGAAATCACTCTATTTATTCACTTATCTAAGTAAGTTTTCAATTCACGAATTTCACTACGCAATGCGTTGATTTCTTGAGAAATCGAATTAATATCAGTGTCCAGAACATTTTCGACTTTCTCCATTGTACGCTCTTCTTCCCCTGCATGCAGAGTCTGCAAAGAGTCAACTATAATGGCAATAAAAAGATTCAAAACAGTGAAACTAGAAACAATTATAAACGGTACAAAAAACGCCCAAGCTTGCGGAAAAGTTTCCATCACTGGACGAACTATTCCCATTGACCAACTTTCAAGAGTCATAATTTGAAATAATGAATACATGGACTCACCAATAGTACCAAACCATTGCGGAAACTCCGAACCAAATAGCTTGGTTGAAATCACGGCAAAAACATAAAACACTAATCCCAAAAGAAGCCCGATTGCTCCAATTCCAGGAACTGCATGTAAAAGTGCCCCAACTACACGCCGAAGACGTGGTACACCAGAAATAATACGGAGCACCCTCAGAACGCGTAACGCACGGAGTACACTAAATTCTTCACTTGCAGGAGCTAACGCAATAGCTACCACAAAGAGATCAAAAAGTCCCCAAGGGTCACGAAAAAAATCTCGTCCATGCGCAATGATGCGTAATATAATTTCACCAACAAAGATCCAAAGAATAATCTGATCAATTAAAACTAATTCCGAACCTATCAAAGCAGTAGCCCGGACGGAGGTTTGCAACCCCAATATCACAGCATTAACTGCAATTAATGCTAAGATTGTATGGCGGAAGATTGCACATTCAACCAAAGTACGCAGACGTAAACGAAAATTAGATTGTAATGGGAGTTTTGTTTCTATCACAATTTTTCCTTCTCATATATTAAACATACATTTAAGAGGGCCACACATCATCTGTAAATGGTAAAAAATCTTCTAAATCACACTTCTCCTATTGACTTCTGTGTATAAATCTCGATAAGAACAAAAGAAGAACATTTGATGTGAAAATAATGAGATACAATTGTAGTTTTTCCTGCCCTAAGATGGAAGATTTATGTGCACACATTGCCCGAATTGAGCGGGCTGGAAAAAGCACAGGAATGCGAATATCTACTCCGCAAGTATTAAACACCAATTATGAAAACCCAAAATCGTATTTAGCAAATGCAAAACTAATTAACGGAGAATTACATGAAGTAACGATACCAGTTCCAGCTGATGTAGGTGCCGCAACAGGATTTTGTTTATCCCTTTTGTCCCATCTATTACAAAATCATAATGGCATAGCGATATGGTGTCAGCAAAACAACATAATTGATGCGGGTGAAATCTACCCACCCGCTCTTATGGAATGGAAAATTATGCCGGGCCAGTTAATTATATTAAAGCTCCAAAGCGACAAAGATGTTTTATGGACAATGGAAGAATCATTGCGGAGTCAAAAACCAACTGCAGTTATAGGCGAAGTTGCGCATGCTAACCTAACCGTAACACGCAGACTCCAAATAGCCGCATATCAAAACAACCTACCCGCACTAATGCTACGTCCCGGCTGGAAAGGCACATACAATTCGGCAGCATCTAAGCGCTGGCGTATTAAAACAAGAAAAAGTCAGCCCCGGGGCTTGGCCAAAGAATTAAACGAGCCAGGCAACCCTAACTGGCAAGCAGAACTTTACCGCTGCCGAGGAGGGGAACCCGGTACATGGCGAATGGAATGGAAAAATGAAACGAATAATCTCACTCTGGCTTCCCCGACTCTCAACCGATCTGGCGTGCCTCACCAGACCAAAGTTACATAATAGGGCTTTTGCACTAACAATTCAAAAAAGAGCAAAAATAATGCTATTCGCGACAAACTTAGAAGCAGAAAAAATTGGTATTATGCCGGGAATGTCGTTAGCAGACGCACGTGATATCCTACCCAATCTAAACGTTAAATCGGCTAATCCAAATGCCGATAGAATGGTTTTAAAAAAAATTCGATCTCTCTGCGAACGCTATAGTCCATGGACCTCAATTGATTACTTGAAAAATAAAAAAGAAACAGAAAAAAATGAATTTCTTCCTGCAACAAGGGATTCGAATGGTGCCGGAATCTGGATAGATGTCACCGGTTGCACACACCTATTCGGTGGAGAAGAAAAAATGCTAGCTGACATGGTGGAAAGAATAAAACGGTTAGGGTTTTCGGCACATGCTGCGATAGCCGAAACCAAAGGAGCCGCCTGGGCACTGTCGCATTATGGGAAAATGAATACGGAGGGTTGGATCAGAGCAAAACCCGGGGGCTTAAGTAATCTACTAAACCCTTTACCAATCTCTGCCCTATGTTTAACCCCATCAACAACAAGAAAACTCCATATTTTAGGATTAAGAACTATCGGCAATCTTCTTTCTCTACCCCGCGCCTCACTAACTGCACGATATGGTGAAATAATAGTGCGGCAACTAGATTCAACCTTAGGGAAGGTATCAGAACCGATTTCTTCTACTAGATACGAGCAACCACTTTTTGCCCGAATTTCATTCACCGAACCTATCGGTAATTTAAAGGATATAAAAGCAGCCCTTGAAAAACTCTTAATTACACTGTGCCACAGAATGGTGGAAAAATTAGTCGGTGCACGCCGTCTAATCTTTACCTTATATCGTATCGATGGCACTGTAGGAAAAAGCCTAGTAAATACCGCTTACCCAACACGAAATGTTGTCGATCTGGCACGATTATTCAATCACCGGCTAGACGATATTGACCCAGGATTTGGGATAGAAGAAATCACTCTTTTCATCGAAAAAAGTGATAACTTAGATTCTTTTCAGATCGAAACAAACGAGTTTAATTCAATACAAGATTTTACCTCATTGATTAATCGATTAATCAATAGATTTGGTTCAGAACGTGTTTTGCAGCCCCAATTTTTAGCAAGCCACCTGCCTGAACGCACTGGTGTACTTTGTCCATTTACAAAAGAAAATAGTCCTAATGCTACACCAAAAATTAATATAACACGTCCAGTTCGCCTACTAAGCCCCCCGGAAGAAATTGAAACAATAACTATGATCACCGCTATAGACATTACACCACCAGCTGTATTCCGTTGGCGGAAAGTACTACACCAAATAATAAGAACCGAAGGACCAGAGCGAATTGCATCAGAATGGTGGAGACAAGAACATCCAATTACCCGTGACTATTTTCGAGTAGAAAACAGAAAAGGACAACGTTTCTGGATTTTCAGAAAAACAGACGACAAAACCGTTACTCCACGCTGGTATATTCATGGTTTATTCTCATGAAATCATATGCAGAGCTTCAAACCACAAGTAATTTTTCTTTTCTATGCGGTGCTTCTCATCCAGAAGAAATCGTGGCCCGTTCAGCAGAACTTGGTCACACGGCTATTGCTATCACTGACCATAATAGTCTAGCCGGCATTGTTCGCGCGCATTTAGCAGCACGCAAAGCAAAAATACAATTAATTGTCGGTGCAAAACTTCTTTTTTCTGATGCGCCACCCTTACTCTGTCTTCCCATGAATCATGGTGCTTACAGTCAACTATCACGCCTAATCACTCTTGGGCGGCGGCGAGCCCCAAAAGGTAAATGCTACATCACCATACATGACTTTCTAGAAAAGCAAAAAGATCAAATCGCTATCGTATTAACATCGGACTACTATTCTGAACAATTACCTAAATCACTGTCGAGCATTTCTAATATTATGAGTGATCGCTGTTATCTCGCTCTCAATAACTTGCTTTGCGGTGGAGATGCGAAACGAATTAGATTACTAGCAGCACGGGCTGCAGAAATAAAAGTTAAAACAGTTGCAACCAACGATGTGTACTATCATATACCAGAAAGACGTGAACTGCAGGACACGATAGCTGCAATTAACCATCACACCACAATAGAACGCGCTGGCTATCACCTATTTCCCAATGCTGAACGTTATTTGAAATCAGCAGAAGAAATGACCAATCTATTTTCACATCACCCGGAAGCAATTTCCAATACACTTGAAATCGCCAATCGATGCTGCTTTTCTCTTGATGAACTCAGTTATGAATATCCAGACAACGAGTCTCCATTGGGAGTTTCTCCACAAGAACATCTAACTCAACTAACTTGGAAAGGGGCAGCCAATCGTTATTCAAAATGCATCCCAAAGAAAGTAATCAAGCAGATTGACCATGAACTCAAACTAATCGGGAAATTATCGTACGCTAATTATTTCTTAACTGTACATTCTATAATGGAATTTGCACGTGAACGCCAAATTCTGTGTCAAGGACGAGGCTCAGCAGCCAACTCCGCAGTTTGTTACTGTCTCGGAATTACTTCAGTCGACCCTGCTCAAACTAATTTATTATTTGAACGTTTTATAAGTGCAGAACGTGGTGAACCGCCAGATATTGATGTTGATTTTGAACACGAACGTCGCGAAGAAGTTATCCAGTATATTTATAAGAAATATGGGAGAGAACGGGCTGGACTTGCTGCTACTGTAATCCGTTATCGCAAACGTAGTGCTATACGTGAAGTTGCACGTGCCATGGGCTTAAGCCGTGATGTGGAGGATCGCTTATCCAGATCAGTGGTAATGAAAGGATTCTCAAAAAGTAAGAATCCGTTATTAGAAGAAACAAAAAAAAAAAATACCTCACGAATTTCTCATGCCATCCGGCTGGCCAATGAAATTTCCGGCTTTCCCCGTCATCTTTCACAACATGTTGGTGGATTCGTCATTACTCGTGGGCGACTTGATGATTTGGTTCCTATTACTAACGCAGCAATGGAAGAACGAACCACTATAGAATGGGACAAAGATGATCTAAATGCTCTAGGCATTTTAAAAATAGATGTGCTTGGACTTGGTATGCTAAGCTGCATCCAAAAAGCTTTTCGGCTTTTGTATCAACACCATAAGTGTGATGTTGACCTCACAACTATCCCAGCAGAAGACCCCGCTGTTTATAATATGTTATGCAAAGCGGATACATTAGGGGTGTTTCAGGTAGAGAGCCGGGCCCAGATGACTATGTTGCCAAGGCTGAAACCGCGTAATTTCTACGACCTCGTGGTTGAAGTAGCGATCGTTCGACCTGGACCCATCCAAGGTAATATGGTTCATCCCTATCTACGTCGACGAAATGGTCAAGAAAAGATCACTTTCCCTTCTGAAGCATTACGTCATGTTCTAGGGAGAACCTACGGAGTACCTCTTTTTCAGGAACAAGCAATGAAAATTGCTATCGTTGCCGCCGGTTTCACACCAGATGAGGCCGATGGGCTTCGCCGAGCAATGGCAACTTTCCGCCGTGTGGGAACCATTCATCAATATCGTGACAAAATGATCCAAGGTATGATCAAATACGGATATGAGAAGGAATTTGCTGAACGTTGTTTCAATCAAATTGAGGGATTTGGAGAGTATGGCTTTCCAGAAAGCCATGCAGCAAGTTTTGCACTTCTTGTTTACACTTCATCTTGGCTAAAGTGTCACTATCCTGCAATTTTTGCCTGCGCCCTTCTCAATAGCCAGCCAATGGGGTTTTACGCATCCGCACAAATTATCCGCGATGCACGCGAGCATGGTGTGATAGTCTATCCACCTGATGTAAATTTCAGCCTGTGGGATTGCAAAATAGAGTTGAACGAAAATGGAACCGATGCGGTACGTTTGGGGTTAAGACAAATCAGGGGTCTTGGAGAAAAGATGGCCCATGAACTTGTTTCAATTCGGGATTCTGGAAACGGCAGGCCTTTTTCCAGCATACATGATTTTGTTCAGAGATGTCCATTTCCCAAAAGAGTACTGCAACTCCTTGCAGGGGCAGACACTTTCGGTTCAATGAATCTTTCTAGACGAGAAGCTCTATGGAAAATACACCGTGCTAATCCTATTCAAATGCCACTCTTTCGAGACTCTGGAGAAGTAATCACAGAACCCAACGTTATTTTACCCATTATGGCACCAGGGGAAGAAGTTATCCACGACTACCACACCCTTCAACTTTCACTAAAAGCCCATCCACTAGAGCTATTGCGCAGAGATATGGGGAAGATATCTGTGGTAAAAATACAGCAATTAAAAAAAATAGAAAACAACTCTAACGTAAGTATTGCAGGGCTGGTCATAACACGACAACGCCCTAGCACAGCAAATGGTGTGATTTTTATTACACTCGAGGATGAAACCGGTACAGCCAATGCTATTATTTGGCCGAGCACCTTTGAACGGTATAAAATCGAAACATTATTTGCAAAACTGCTTTTAATAAGAGGTAAGTTGCAACGCGAAGGAATTATTATTCATATTATCGCAAACCATCTAATAGATATGACATCTGATCTTTATGCGCTGGCCAAAAATTCCAACAATAAAATATCACAATCCAATTACTTATCACGTGATTTCAAATAAATACCTAGAGAATCTGAGCAGATGTTTATTATCGCACCAACTTCAGAGGTATATACTTTAAAGCGGAGACAGTGTGCACTTAAGAGCAAGCGTTTATACCAGCGCCTTCAATTAGGTTCACATGCTCGCACGTAAACTTCTTTCCCGGTTTCTCATCAACCTCAAAAGCATACTGGGAGAGAGCACTAGCAATATCTCTAGCACGATTTTTCACTGTTTTACTTGAGCCGGAAATAACATCAGCATTGATATTAATCCAAAACCTTTTGCCTTTCTTAAAAGCACGGGTTTTGATTATCAACCCGTCAAACGTGAATATTTTCCCTAAATACAATTTGACCGGGAATTGAATATCGCCTGCAAGGCTAACATCCTTGAGCTTTAAATTATCCAAGACTTTGGCCATATCGTTGGTCTCCCACTGGCCACGTTGGCTTTTACCCTTTGGAACTCCTTCCAACTTAAAATCTCTCTGATCCTTTTTTTGTCTTTGTATAACAACCTTTTTTCCATTAGGCGAAGTTATAACTAAACGTTTCACTGTTTTACGTTTAATATCTAAAATAGTCTTAGAAGTCCAGTCAAATGGACCATTACCTAAATCAAGCCCACCCTCTATCAACCAAGTTTCTTTCTTGTCACCAAATCGCATATAAGTTCCGCTTCGCCCTTCCCCAAAAAGAGCCCTATTAGCCTTTCCAACTACACCTTGTGCAAGGATATCTCCACCTTTGGATAAAAGGATTACTCTTTTGGAACGCGCTCCTTTCGTTTCAGGGGAACGCAAATGAAGGCGACTATATCGTTCTGGATCACTAGTCTTTGGCTCTAAATAACGCAACTGCGAAAGCTGAACAATAACTGTTTTTACTTTATTAAAAAGCACAGGAAAATTATTTAGCTCTTTCAAACCCCAACCAGATTCTGTTCGGTTAACGGTAAACGTACGAGATGGTGTTATTACTTTAATTTCAGAAACAGAGTTTAATTTATTATCTAAACCAGCAAAGACCAGTGGTCGGTTCTTAGGAATTTCTACTGAGACTGGCCGCGAGATCACAGCAAGAATTGCCCCAACAACCAGAAAAAGGGTTATAGCTGCAAATACAAAAAATGAACGGAGTGACATAACTCGTATCCTTTCTGATGACTCTACTAAGTCACGATGTCGGTCCTGGACTCACTGTTCGCAGAGATCGATCGCGTCTGACAACGCCGAGCACAATTGCAAATATAACGACCAGGAATGGAACAAGGGCTATATTAATCACCTTCAACCAACTCTCCAGTCGGTCAATATCCTCCCTTAGCGCACGTTGGACTGCGCGCAATTCCTTACGGATAGAAATGGAGTCGCGACGAAACTTATCAATCGCTGCCCTTTGATCTTTGGTTAAGATTATTGTGGTGCCCGCTTCAGTCTCCTTTGTCTGCAACTTCTTAAGATTATTTTCAATACCATTAAGTTTTTCAATCAAACCCTGCTCTTTTGCCCTGTATTGCAGCTCTGCTCGGCGTTTCATTTCTTGCACTTTATGAAAAGGACGACCGCTAACCCCTCTACTTCTCAAGCCAATCAGATCTGCAGAGCCTGTATATGTATCGACAGCATTAAATAGAAAATCAGCATTATCAGCAAAGGGCACAGTCATTTGCCTTCCAAAGAAATTTTGTTGCCTAACCCAAGAACTATCTGCCAGTATGTCAGTATCCGCGACGATTAATATATTGGACTCTCCTTGAGACTTCGCTAAGTGTGGAAGATCTTCCGCAACATCCTCACCCTTTTTAATTTGCGCTTCACGGATTTCTTCACGTATTTTATCTCTTGGCTTTCCCTTAAAAAAAGCACTTTTAAGCAATCCGGTAAATCTCGCAGCAATAACGAAATTTTTATTCTCAGACTTAAAGTTCTTCAAGAGTTTCGCAGGCTGAGGATCTTTCTTCACTGATCCGACGCCTATCTGCATAGCCTCTTTGCTGGAGCTGAGTAGAGGCGTCATTTTTAAGCCAGAATTAGGCATCACACTCAATATACCGGAAGATGCCACAGTTATTTGCTCCAACTGACTGCTTACAACATCATTACGGTTTATCCTATTCTCTCTGAGTGCAATCCATGAAATAAAATCAGTGATTATAGGACGTCCAAAAGTATCACGGCCGGCATTTACCCTTTGAGCACCTGAGCGGTCACCCAAAACTGTTCCCTTATTGTAACTTATCCCATAACTTTTAAATAACTTTGGAAGATCTGATCCGTCGTCGGGTGGTTGCCTCTTCATCCGATTTCCTTGAGTCGCAATTTCCGAATAGGGATCCACAAATATTATTGTTTTACCACCTCGCATTATATGTTGATCTATGTAATATCTATCCACATCATCCATTTCTCGCGGGTGCACTATCAAAAGTAAATCAAGATCTTCTGGAACTGGGTTTTCAAGAGTTATCTTTGTAACATCGAACACTTCCTTTAGTTGTTTCAAAACTTCCCAAGGCCGATATCTCTTCATCGGATCGGAGTCTATGGGCAACGAGGATATAAAGCCCACCTTCTTTTTCTTGGGGTTAGCTAGATTTTGTATCATTCGGCTAAGATCATACTCAAGAAATGGCTCCCGTTGCCGAGTAAAGAAGGGGATTGTATCGCTGTCATCTGTTGTGTTTGTTCCAGCCAAACCAAAATATCCAAGATTACCTGCTTGGGAAATAGGAATACCCTGCAAACCAAGTCCGACGGCACGATCCTCTTCTGGTGAAAAAGGTTCAGGTTTAATTATCTGCAGTTTGATTCGACCACTAGAAAGTTCAACATAACGATCCAGCAATTCAGTTATTTGACGTCCATAGTCCTTCAGGTTAGGGCTAGAATTGAGAAGTTCATCGGACATAAACAATCTGAGTGTAATAGGTTCTCGCATGTTTTCCAAAACACGCTTGGTTCCATCGGATAGGGTAAAAAGTTTTTCTTCGGTGAGATCAACAGTAACGCGTCGTAGCATCTCTGTAGACAACACATGAATTGCTAGGAAAAATACAGGTGTTAAACAAAGAGCAATTATTCCAAGTTTTCTATAATAGCCACTTTTCCTCACTTTAACCATTTTAAGACTATGCTCCGCGTTTTTGATCGACGACAACAACATTCGCAAACAAAAAAATTCCGATTATGCTTACATAAAAAATTAAGTCCCGTATATCAATTACCCCTCTCACAATAGACTCATAATGCACCAAAAAGCTTAGAGACTGTATAATCTCAACCACAAAAACGGGCGCCCAGCCGCGGAAAACTGCAAGAACTATATCTAAGCTACTCATTAAAAATAGAAAAATGACCGCTGAGCCTATTACAAAAGCGATAACTTGATTCTTAGTCAAAGCAGACACAAAACTGCCTATCGCAAGGTAGGAGCCAGCCAGTAAAAAACCACCTAAATAACTCGCAATAATAATCCCGTTATCAGGATTTCCCAACCAGTTAACCGTAATCCAAACTGGAAAGGTTAACAATAAAGCAAACCCTGCAAATATCCATGCAGCCAAAAACTTACCAAATACAGCACTAAAAGTTGTTATTGGAAGAGTCATTAAAAATTCCAGTGTACCTGATTTACGCTCTTCCGCCCACAACCTCATCGCAAGAGCGGGAATAAGAAATAGGAAAAGCCATGGCAACATGCTAAATAATGAGGTCATGTCAGCCTGACCTCGATCAAATAGTGCACCAAAGAAAAATGCTGTTGCTCCATTCATTGCTACAAATATGACGATAAAAACATAGGCAAGAGGAGTGGTGAAGTACGATTTCAATTCCCGAAGGCAAATAGCTAAACTAGTTCCCATTGATTTTGTCCTGAGTATCTTTGGTAATGTTTCGGAATACATCGTCTAAATGTCCACGTTCCACGTGGATTTCTTCCGCTATAATTCCTGTATCTCGCAAACAACTGTTTACATCATTTATTATTGAAACACCCTCTATTGGAAACGCAGTGATTGTGGCACGCTTATGTTCATCAAGTGAGACATTGATTTCGGCAACATTTGGCAAAGCCGTTAATGTGGTTTCTAAATCCGATGATTTTCCGCTGATTCTAAATCGTACGGCGTTGTGAAAACGAGATTTGGACTCAAGTTCCTGTGGCGTTCCGTTAGCAACTATCCTCCCCCCCGCAATGACTATCGCGCGGGAACAAACAACATCTACTTCTTCAAGAATGTGTGTAGATATGACAATACTTTTTGTCGGTGCCATTTCATTTATTAAGTTGCGAACTTCATGTTTCTGATTTGGGTCCAAACCATCTGTCGGCTCATCGAGAATTAATACATCCGGATCGTGCAGAATCGCCTGCGCAATTCCAACTCTTCTCTTGTAGCCTTTCGATAGAGTTCCAATTGTTTGATTTATTACATGTTGAATGTTTACTCTCTCAGCTGTTTCCAATATGACCCTTTTTCTATCAGGCCGATAGATTTCTCTGACATTAGCTACGAAACCTAACAATTCCAATGGGGTCATATCCTCGTACAGAGGTGCCCCTTCGGGCAAATACCCCACCCGACGCTTAACTTCAATAGGGTGTTTTTCCACGTCAAAGCCAGCGATAGTGATGTCGCCGGCAGTGGGAGGGAGATATCCAGTGACCATGCGCATTGCGGTTGTTTTCCCCGCTCCATTCGGACCCAAGAAACCAAGCACCTCTCCTTTTCTAACAGTGAAATCGATCCCATCCACTGCAGTAAAATCTCCAAATTGTTTAGTAAGTCCATTTACTTCAAGCAAAGCACTCATTCATAAACCTCCCAAATAGTGCCCAACCCAACACGTTTCTTTCACACTTAAAATAGAAACTAAAAATAAAATAATCATCCAAAAAATAAAATTATTATGCAGCCCGATTTATTGCATTGGTCAGACTTTTTGTCGGATAATTGTTCATAGGATACAAGAAAGTCAAGCTCTAGTTCCAACACATATTTTCCTGCAGTAGTCCAAGGCTAACTGAGACAAGGCGTGCAATAGGCAAAGAAGCGGTAAGGCCAGGAGATTCTATCCCAAATAAATTTACAAGCCCCTCAACACCGTGAGTTTCTGGTCCTTGTATAACAAAGTCAACCGGATCTTCACCGGGACCTTGTATTTTTGGACGTATTCCAGAGTAAGATGGCTGAATTGCACCATCCTCTAATGCGGGATAATACTTACGAACTGCCGTGTAAAAGCACTCTGCACGAGTTGGGTCAACATCATAATTCAGTTCATCAATCCACTCGACGTCAGGGCCAAAACGAACCTGACCTGCGAGATCAACGGTTACATGCACACCAAGCCCTGCTTTTTCAGGAATAGGATAAATTGGTCTCGAAAATGGAGGACGACCAACAAGAGTGTAATAATTGCCTTTAGCAAAATAAGTAGTTGGAATTACTTTTTGTTTTAAACCTTGAATTTGTTTAGCAACTTGGGTGGCGTGAAGACCAGCGGAATTTACCACCATTGCAGCAGATATCTCAAAAGGATCATCGTTACCTACAGTTAAATAAATTTTTTCTTTTTCAATTCTTCCAGATGTCACGGGGGAGTTTAGCACTACAAGCGAACCAGCGTCTTCCGCCTCACCTTGATAAGCAAGCATCAGACTATGACTATCTACAATACCGGTAGAAGGGGAATGAAGTGCACCTACGCACTCCACAGCCGGCTCCAGTGTCCGAACTTCATCAGGAGTATAAAACTTTAAATCGGAAACACCATTTTCAGCCGCTTTTCTTTGCAGGGTTTCCAACTCAGATAGTTGCTCCCTCTCCGTGGCTACAATAAATTTTCCACATTTACGATGAGGAACACCGTGCACCCTACAATAATTATATAATGAA